>JAEIGA010017119.1_pt1 | contig 11039 bp, 12 predicted proteins | sample 9270691 | NCBI WGS metagenome assembly JAEIGA01 (sample SAMN17057246, study PRJNA624740) | gut metagenome | biome: biome; isolation source: fecal sample | host: Bos grunniens | place: China: Xizang | collected 2019 | reverse complement strand
TGGCTCCTTTAAAAAATCTGCAAACATATGTAACACACCCAAAGCTCTGAGTAAAGGTATAAGTGTTTTTAAAGAAACACTTTCTCCACGTTCCAAAGCTGCTACACTGCTTATTGAAGTTCCAGCCGAATTTGCTAATTCCTTTTGACTGATATTCCGATCAAGACGTTGACGTCTAACAAACTCTCCTATCTTTAAGAGAATCATATTGTCCGTAAGCGAATACATATCCATAACCATTGCTTTTTCAATTATTACGATGCAAATATAGCGATAATCATTGGATTTACAATGATTATCACAGCTATTTTTTATTGCATTTAGTCACATAAACTTACAAAAAAACACCTTCCGCCCATTTAAACAATTATTATTCTGTAAAAAAAGCCGATAATCAACAAAGACTATCGGCTGGGTGTCTTCAATTTACAATTATGCCTTACTATCTTCTACCACTGCTTTAATTGCTTTATCGTACATCTCTTCATAACTACCACCTATTATTAAATCTATTACTTCCACTCCAAAATATTCGAGTAATAATTTTTTCTTTGAATCTCCTTCGGTCATATAAAAATGGATTTTATTGGGCAACTCTTCTACTTTTCTATCTGCAATCAATCTTTTTCGTTTATTTAGAATCCACCAAATATCAGTTTCACTGAAATCTAAACCAAGCCCAATAATATGCAAATCTGAGAAAAAGAATAAATCAATCCAAGATATAAGACTACGACGGAGTTCTTGTACCTTTTTATTTTTCCATAGTTCTAACTTTTGTTCTATTGATGGAACTTTATCTTTTATACCTGGATAATCATACTTCCCTTTTATATAATCATTTATTTTAGCTAGGCTTCCACAATAATGGTCATAACCAAGCATAATTGACTTTGTGTTACTAACCTCACCATGAGCGTACCAAACTTCTTTTGTTTCTTCATCATTTTTAAATTGATGTTTTCTCCTTATGCTATATATCTTTTCTACACTTTTATCTTTACTATCAGGAGTAAATCCACGTTTTACCAATACATTATCTAAAGTTGTATTATAATTGGTTGTAATAAAATATGGCACTTATATACGAAACAGCACTAAAAAAGGAAAGGGGACATAAAGCCCCCTTTGGAACTACTTAACTTTCCTTGCTGTGTGAAAAGTTACACCTTTAGGTTTTTTAATCCAAATGTGTAGATAGTTCCCGATGATTTTAGTTTTTACTACTTGTTTCATCTTTAAACTTTTTAAAAATTTATAGTTATCAAAAAGACCACAAAGAGCCTCTTCATTTCCCTTTGTGTAAGATGAAGTGTAAGATTAAATCATCGCCTTTTTATATTAACAAATTAAACACTAATAATATGAATTTAATAGAACGTTTTATAGCAAAATGCGTCTGCAAGGGTATTGAGTTGTATTTTAAGAAATACAAACTTGCTGCAATAGGACATATTGAGATTGTTCCTATAAAAAAAGAGGATTTTGAAAAGCACTTATTAAATGTATTTCAAAATAATAGCGAAGCAGTTTATGATTATTTAGCAAAAGCACCTAATACCGCTCCACATTTAGAACAAACGACTAAATGATAGTTAACATTTGAATAATGTTGTTGTGTCTCAAATGTATGTCCTCCGCAATGAGGACAAGTTGCTTGTGCCATAATAGTAATTTTTAAGGTTAATGAGACAAATGTAGCAAAAAAACTATGTTAAAAACATAATCGTTCTTTGACTTTTTGGAAAGGTTTTATAAATTTGCAACGACAACGCTATTATGCGAAGTCAAACATATTAGCCTAATCGTTCCGCAAATTACCACAATAGACCGAAAACGGCTATATAAATATCTCAACATGGGTGTACTGCGTTTTACTACGTAGTGCTATTATTCATTGTTGAGATAGGGTGTGGTAACCCTGCGGAACGAGTGAATAGGCACTACGTTCTTTTTTTGTGTAATGCCTATCTTCTTTCGGCAATATTGCACAAAACTTAATATCAATTTTATGAAAAAAGAACTATTATTATCTATCATTGTAACTGTTATATTTATGACTAGTTGCAGTCTGAGTTATAATACTCAAACTACTAAATCACAAAATAAAGGTGATATAAAAACCGAAATATCACTTACATCTAAGCATTCAGAAGAAAAAATGGATGATATAGAGTTATATTGTTATGTTTCTAAATACGACCAATATACCATTAATGTATCATTTTTTAGTAGAGCAAAAGAAAGAGTGTTTATAGAATGGGAACATGCTCGTTTTAATAACGATAGAATTGCATTTGGAGATGATAATAGATTAACTATGAGAAACCATAAAGCTGATGAAGCTATATCTTCTTTTTCTTTCTCATTAAGTAAAGATATACTTCCAGTTAGTCACATTCAAAGCGATTATATATTACCTATATTTAAGTTAGATAAAATAAAGAGTGGCGAAAGTAGTTATGTTTTTCTAAAGATTCCTGTTAGATTTGCAGACGGAAGTGTAGAAGACTATAAATACGAAATTCGCATATATTGGGAAGAACAGAAATAATCATTAATATTATGTTGGGTGTACTTATTTTTATAGCACTAATTGTTATGGTTCTTCGGTATTTAACAGGACACAAAGACAAGGACTTTTGGGGATAAACAATAAATAGTACAAATAGTTTATCTTAGTTGTATGTAAAAGAACGAGAGTTTTGTATTTCTCGTTCTTTTTGCTTATATTTACATAGTTGAAAAACTTTAAATCAACAAGTTATGGCAAATGTAAGCGGATTTCTAAAATTTACAGAAACCTTTCCAAACGAGCAAAGTTGCATTGATTATTTTGAAAAACTTAAATGGAATGGAAATGTAGTTTCGCCATTTGATAAAACATCAAAAGTTTACAAATGTGGAAACGGAAAGTATAAATGCTCAAAAACGGGCAAATACTTTGATGTAAAGACTGGTACTGCATTTGCTAAAACAAAATTGCCATTACGATATTGGTTTTATGCTATGTTTTTATTCTTATCACATAAAAGAGGAGTTTCTTCTTGTCAATTAGCACGTGATTTAGGTATAACACAAAAAACAGCATGGAATATGTTGCAAAAAATAAGAAAACACATGGATTGCTTTAATAATGAAACACTAAGCAATGAAGTTGAGATAGACGAAACTTTTGTTGGTGGAAAAAATAGAAACCGTCATAAAGATAAAAAAGTTGAGCATTGCCAAGGTCGTAGTTTTAAAGACAAAGTACCTGTGTTTGGTATGATGCAAAGAGGTGGAAATATTGTTGCAAAGACGGTATTAGACACAAGGGCAAAAACATTATCACCACTAATTGAACAACATATAACCAATAAAAGTAAAGTTTTTACTGACGGGTGGGATTATGGTAATTTAAAAGAAAAATACGAACAATATTCAGTTGACCATGGTAGAGGGTTTTATGGAACTAGTATCGTTAATAAAGAAGGTGAATTGATAAATGTTTGTACAAATGGGATAGAATGTGCTTGGTCGCACTTAAAACGCACCATATTCGGAACATACTATAATGTTAGTAAGAAATATCTTCAACGATATGTTGATGAATTTACTTTTAGATTTAACACACGTAAATTAGGTGATAAAGAAAGATTTGAATTATTTTTGCAAAAAGTAGCGTAAAATTTTAAATATATACAATCTATGATAAAGAAAAAACTTATAGAAGTACAAGGTAATAAAATTTCTATTACCTCATACAATGAAAAAGATTATATATGCCTAACAGATATGACGAAGTCTTTTGAAGGTGGAAGTAGTCTTATAGAGAATTGGCTAAGAAATAAAAATACAGTAGAGTTCTTAGGTGTATGGGAGCGATTAAATAACCCTAATTTTAATTCCGTCGAATTCGACGGAATTATGATGCAGGTAGGTTTAAATAGATTTAAGTTATCTGCAAAAAAATGGTCAGAAAGTACAAATGCGGTAGGCATAATTGCAAAAACTGGCAAATACGGTGGCACTTATGCCCATATTGATATTGCATACCATTTTGGTATGTGGTTAAGCCCTGAGTTTAACCTACTTATAGTTAGAGAGTTTCAAAGACTCAAAGAAGAAGAAAGTAAGACTTTAAAAAGTGCCGAATGGTTACATTATCGTTTTTCGGCTAAAGCGAACTATACAATTCAAACAGATGCTGTAAAGAATTTTATAATTCCTAAAACAACATTACCAAAAGAAAAGCATGGTATTATTTATGCATCAGAAGCTGAGTTAATCAATTTTGCAACACTTGGATATACAGCGAAAGATTGGAGTGAGGCTAACCCTGAACTTGCAAAGAAAGGTAATTTAAGAGATTTTTTAGAATTGGAAGAACTAGTTGTTTTGGATAATATGCAGGCTTTTAATTCTTCTCTAATAAGTTTGGGGCTTACACAACAAGAAAGACACGAAAGGATAAAAAAGGAATCTCAAAGGCAATTAGAATCATTAAGACATAGTACAACTATTATAAATGCCAAAAACGCAGAAAATACTTTACAAGCCAAAAAGTCCGAGTTTGATGGTTTACTAATAAATATGTCAGATAAAAAATAACAATTAAACTGCACTAAATACCTAAAATATTTAACAGGAGAGTCAGCTAATAAATCATAGATATTATTTGTAAAATCTGACTTAATCCCTTTTAAAATTTCTTCCTTAAATGAAGTTTCATCATTACTTTTAGATTTTTCTTGATATTCTTTTAGATATGCTGATTCATATTGTAATGTATAGGAAATATCTATTAAGTCCTTATCAACTTTTGATGCCAAAATGGCATCCCAACTACATTTCTCGTTAGTTATCCGATTAAAACCATTCCCAAATAATATTGCTTGTTCCATAAGTATTTAACTTTCTTTATTTATATTACGGCAAAACAGGACGAATTGGATATCCATATTCAGGAGTTTCAGAAGTTACGTAATACCTATTTATAGTAAATTCAATTGTATGAGAAGTATATCTACTAGAAACTGAACTAGTCCAATAATATCCATATCCTTTTAAATAATCATATGTCACTCCACATTCTTTTATATATGTTGCTGGAAGAAAAATACTATTCCCATTCTTTTTACTTGTTATAAAGTATCCATAATCTTCAGATGAATATTTCCAAGTACAATTTACTGGGTCCATTAACTCTTCTACTTCTTCTTTTGTTGGCATACGCCAATTTCCTCCCCAATTAACATGTGCAGCATCGTCCTCTAATTCTAAAACTGTTTTATTCTCATTATATTTTTTATCAAGCTCTTTATCATAATCTGTTGAGCAATAAGTATCCTTAGTTTTTGTCTCACCCCAAGCAAAAAGAGATCCAGCATTAGTATCAGGACGGTCGGCACCAATATTACAAGTTGCCCATTTTACTGAAAGTCCTAGATCAACATACTTATGACCATTCTCTATACCATCGTAAGCTAATTTCCACTGAGCATATAAAGTCATATCCTCTGTTGGAGTTATAGTGGCTCAATTCACGTACGAAGTTCCTGTGCCATCTGCTTTTGTATTCCACTCAATAAATGTTCCATCTAAATAAAAATTATTATTAGGCAAAGTAATAGTTGCACCATTCTTTACAACTAAAGATTCCATTCCACCAAAAGCACCATTAGCATTAAAATTAATTGTAAAACGATATTTTTGTTTAGAGTATACAGGACGAACAAGGAAACAATTTTCTCTTGGTACATTCGCAATCTCTAGTGAAGGATATTTTATACGATATGCTTTATCGTCAGAACCTGTATTTGTCCAATAGTACAAATAACTATCTTGAGTCCCAACATAATCACCTGGATTATTAGGCATAAATATACTATTACCATTAATTTTACTAACAACCCTATAACCATTTACACCATTTAGCACTTCCTTACTCCATATACAATTATCTATAAGTTCTTGTGCTTCTTCTCTTGAAGGCATTCTCCAATTTCCTAACCAATTAACATTTGCTACATCATCGGTATAATCAAGTTCTGTTTTGTCATCAACTATTCCATAACTGGAATTTGTAACATATTTAATATATGTATTAACTTTAGTTCCAGACCATTTATAATTTTCTACACTTCCACAAGGAATTAATTCTCCCCATTGATATAAATTTCCTAGTTCCTCAGGGCTATTAGCTCCAATATTGCAAGTTGCCCACATAACAGACAAACCAAGATCTACATACTCATGAGTTATCTCTGTAAATCCTACACTATCAACCTCTGCCGCAACATATGGTACTTTAGTTCCGTCTTTTTTATATACATAAATTGTCATTTCTGCCATTACAAACATTGATGCTACAAATAAGGCAATTAAAAGTAAAAAATGCTTCTTCATATTATTTTTTATTTTATGATTATTATACTTAGTTAGATTACTTCACATTAAAATTATACACCAATTTAATACCTGCATCAAAGTTGCCTAGTTTGCTTACGTAGGTAGATACCATAGGCAATACTTCTACTGTAGGAGCAGGATAAAATGGTTCTGCACCTACTTGAGATATATTAATCATGCTTTGTGCAGAAGCATTGTTTTTGTATAGGTTATAAATGCCATAGTCTGCATACACACCTATACCAAAACTATCGCCATTTTTAAGTGAGAACTCATATCCAATCTCTGCAGAAGCATTTATCTGAAACACAGGACTATCCCATGAGACTTGCGCATCTAATTGTTCTTCAGACAGTTTGCCTGTTATAACTGCATCGGTAAGTGTTACTCCGTATGGAGCATAGTATGCAGTAATGTGAGCATTTGTAAGAGTTTGCTGACCTTGAGTATAAACAGGAACGACAAAACGTGGTCCTACATTAAAATACAAACCTTTGTAAAGTAAACTAAACATAAGTGGTACTTGTAATTGTAACTCACTCATAGAATATTTTACTTTTTCTGCTGTAATGGTATAATCTATTTTATCGCCTTCTGTATCCATTACGCTATATGCATCATTTACACTACCACTTACTAAAGATGAAACATAAGAGACTGAAACTCCTGTTAATATACCACAATAAGGATTATTTTCTGTTTTACGTTTAAAATAGTGTGCATATTGAAGGTCAAGAGCCGCTTGATAACCAATGTCCCATTTACAAAGACTTGTTTCTGCTATATAAGCAGCCGCACCACCACGAGCACCTATTGAAAAGCGATTAAACGCTTCGGTATTGCTTAAGTTAATGGTATCTGTTTTTACCAATAGTTTTTCTGTATAAATAGTATCATATACTACGACTCTTTCTGTTACTACTTTTACTATTGTGTCTGAAACTGTTTGTAAAAGGGTATCTTTAACTATTTGAAAAACTGTATCGGTTTTTACAATCGTTTCCTTGTACTTAAGTTGCATATTGTCTGAAGCGAAACGTTTCTTTGTATCTTCAAATTCTTCGTCAGACATACCCACATCTGTATATTTTACCCAAGAGTAAATCTCCTTGAGTAGCACGCCTGTAGGATACTCCTTTGTTCCCACTTGCAAAACAGTATATTCCTTTCCAAGACAATCTTTTTTGATTCTTTCTCCTGTTTCAAAACGTTTTGCCTCTGAACTTAATACTACTTTGTCTCCTAAATTTACTGCAGTGGCAGTGACTGTACAAAGTAAAATAGCAAAGCATATTATTATTTTTTTCATAACTTTATCGTTTTATGTATTATCTAACTACGTATTTTAAAGTAACCTTGCTAGCTGGAGTTTTCACCTCTACTAAGTATTGACCAGGCAAGTCTTGAGATAAGAATTCAACCTTACTTCTTCCGTTTGATTCTATTGAATAGTAGATTTTACCTACTTTATCATAAACCTTAATCTCAGCGTTTTCCATTGGTAAGTTCAAGACTTCTACCCTTTCATTTGGACCTACTATAGATGGCATTAACATAGGTGTAGGCATTACATCACCATCGAAACTATATGTTTGTGTACCATAAATACATTTACATGCCACATCATTTGTTTGTGTTGGTAATTCTATGCGAGCATAATAGTCTCCTGTTCCAAGAAGTGAACGGTCTATAGTATAAGAGTATCCATTGCCTACTACTTGTGGGTCACCATTATCTGATAATCTATACCATGTAACGTCTTTTTCTTCAAATACATAGCCTTGCGCTTTAATTTCATTTACATTAAGCATTAGTAGCCAATCGTACTTGTTTACAGATGGTGCATTTTTGCATGCATCGGTATTTTCTGGACTTGGACATTGAACAATCAGTGTTTCAGCTTCGCCTTTTGCTGTTTTATCACAAATTGTTGTTAGAGCAAAGCGAACTTTTATAGTTTCTTGTTTTGGAACGATTTGTCCTTTGTAAATTTCCCATGTACCGTTAAAGTTTACTTCCCACCAAGATTCTTTTATTTCTGCTATTTTTCCTTCTTGTTGAGATATTGCTTCTTTTATTGCATTATCAGACTCGGTTAGGTTTAGTTCACTTCCCCATACTACTATAGGTTGTACTTCGATTGTTGGAATTTCTGGTGTTGTGTGTTGTTCGCAATAGTTTTCAGTAAACAGTGCTATTACAGTTGAGTCACTTACTAGTTCTATAACTATTTCTTTTTCGGTCAAACCATTATCCCACTTATCAAAGTCATAACCGAATTTTGGGGTTGCTATTACTACCACTTGTGTTCCGTAATCGTAAGTACCACTACCTGTTACTACTCCCATAGCATTTTCTTGTGGTTTTGCGGTAAGGGTATATTTCTTCTTAACACTGCTATAGGTTGCAGTATAGGTTTGAGAACCTGTTACTGGTGAGATAGCTGGTGTCCAACCTGCAAAGGTGTAAGTAAACTCTGCAGTTGCTGGTTTGGTTGGTGTTGCACCTGAATAAACTGGTTTTTCACCGTAGATTACATTGTTGCGTTGCAATTCTGTACCGTCTTCGTTTTGGAAGATGATTTCATATTGTTTCTTAACTGCATTAAATGTTGCAGTATAAATTTGAGAACCTGTTACTGGTGAGATAGTTGGCGACCAACCAGCGAAGGTATAAGTAAACTCAGCTGTGGCAGACTTGGTTGGGGTCTCACCATTATATTTAGGTGTTTCACCGTAGGTTACGTTAGAGCGTTGAAGTTCTGTACCATCTTCATTTTGGAAGATGATTTCATATTGTTTCTTAACTGCATTGAATGTTGCAGTATAAGTTTGAGTACCAGTTACTGCCGTAATGCTTGGAGACCAACCTGCAAAGGTATAAGTAAACTCTGCAGTGGCTGGTTTGGTTGGTGTTGCACCATTATATATAGGTGTTTCACCGTAGCTTACATTACTGCGCTGTAGCACGGTACCATCTTCATTTTGGAAGATGATTTCATATTGTTTCTTAACTGCATTGAATGTTGCAGTATAAGTTTGTGCACCTGTTACTGGTGAGAGAGTTGGTAACCAACCAGCGAAGGTGTAAGTAAACTCTGCGGTTGCTGGTTTGGTTGGTGTTGCACCATTATATTTAGGAGTTTCTCCGTAAGTTACATTGCTGCGTTGAAGTTCTGTACCATCCTCATTTTGGAAGATAATTTCATATTCTTTCTTAACTGCTGTATACGTTGCTGTGTAAGTTTTGTCTCCTGTTACTGCTTCTATTGTTGGATTCCATCCAGAGAAAGTATAAGTATATTCTGCAGTTGCAGGTTTTACTGGAGTTAGACCAGTGTATTGAGGGATTTCGCCAAAGGCAACATTAGAACTTTGGAGAACAGTGCCGTCATAGTTAATAAATTGAATATTAGCATCTTCTTTAGCTACGAATATAAGTGTTCTAATATTTGGTAAAGTACCACCATCTTTTCTTAAAACAGTCATACTTGCATCATTCTCAGACTGAACAATTACATTTGCACGTTGAACATCTTTAATTTGATAGGTTGTCTCAGCCCCACCATAAGCTAGAGATATCAAAACATTAACATCTCGTGTTTGTGCAAAAGTTGTAAATGCACAAATAAAAAAACAAAGTAAAAATCGGAACTTCATATATAGTTGATTCTAAAATTATCAATTTATTAATATTCAGTTCCCGCACAAAAAAAGCGGGACTCCATTGTTGCAGTTCCGCTACTGAGGCTCTCGCATTGCCCACAAACTAGAAACATGCAACACGAAGCCCACGCCGTATGTAGAGGTGTAGATACACTACACCCATATACACATACCCGTAGGACATCTTTATTGTTGCTTTGTAAGTAGTTTGTTTTTAGAATTTGCGAGATTCCAGTAGACCACTACAAAACGTCAAAAGACGCCTATTATGTCAAATCTAGCCCACCCCATTTACTATACTCCCATAGCACGGCATGGACTCTTCACAAAAGTATAACATTTATTAATATTTTCAAACGATTTAGAAGAATATTTTTGCCAATCCCCCCAATTTTCACTACCTTTGCATCACTGCTGAATAAAGATGTACGAGAGGTAGACCCCACTGCCAAAGAAGTAAAGTGAGAATATGTGAGAGAGAAACTTTATTATTAAACTTAATTCTTTACAGAATGAAAAAAGAAAATCAAATCGTTGGAAACGAAGTTTCCGTTAAAGAGAAAAATCAAATTATCCTTTATCAACCAAACGACACTATTAGTCTTGAAGTGCGTTTGGAGGATGAGACTGTGTGGTTAACTGCTAATCAAATGTCTGTTTTATTTAACCGCGACGAAAAAACAATTAGAAAGCACATAAACAACGTTTTTTATGAGGATGAAGTTTCTCAAATTAACAACACGCATTTTTTGCGTGTTGATGGAGTTAAACAACCTGTTGCTTTTTATACATTAGACGTCGTTATCTCTGTCGGTTATAGAGTCAAGAGCAAACAAGGGGTAATATTCCGTCAATGGGCAAATAAAGTTCTAAAGGAATATCTACTTCGTGGATATGCTGTAAATCAACGTTTTGAAACTCTTGAAAATAAAATGGATAAAAAATTTGCAGAGCAGGATGCCAAGATAGAGCATCTTAATA
>JAEIGA010017118.1_pt1 | contig 11039 bp, 10 predicted proteins | sample 9270691 | NCBI WGS metagenome assembly JAEIGA01 (sample SAMN17057246, study PRJNA624740) | gut metagenome | biome: biome; isolation source: fecal sample | host: Bos grunniens | place: China: Xizang | collected 2019 | reverse complement strand
CTCCGCAGACAGAAAAAATGGTCAATGCGGATTTCCTTTCAAAAATGAAGAAAAGCGCAATACTCATAAACACTTCAAGAGGTCAGGTTGTTGACGAAAATGCCCTTGCCGATGCGCTGAAAAACGGCGTTATTGCAGGCGCAGGGCTTGACGTGCTTGAAACCGAGCCGCCCAAGGCAGACTGTCCCCTTTTCGGACTTGACAACTGTTATATCACCCCGCATATCGCGTGGGCAGGCTTTGAAACAAGAGAACGCCTTATGAAAATCTGCCGCGAAAATATTGAAGCATTTCTCGGCGGCAAACCGATCAATCTCGTTTACTGAGGAGTCTTTTAAATGATTATTTCAAAAACGCCGATGAGAATGTCATTTTTCGGCGGCGGCACAGATTTTTCCGAATTCTTCAATGAACACGGCGGCTCCGTTATTTCAACAACATTCGATAAATACTGCCACGTAAATGTTCGCGAATTGCCCGATTTTTTTGATTATAAAACCTATCTTTCCTATGCAAAAATCGAAAAAGTAAATTCGGTTGACGAGATTCAGCACCCTGCTATCCGCAATGCGATGAAGTGGCTTTCTCTCGAAAAAATATGCCTTAACTATGATGCTGACCTGCCTGCAAAAACAGGGCTCGGCACAAGCAGCGCATTCTCGGTTGGAATGCTCAACGCGCTTTACTGCATGCAGGGCATTGAAAAATCAAAGCGCGAGCTTGCCGACGGCGCAATTTATCTTGAACGCACTCTTTGCAACGAAGATGGTGGCATTCAGGACCAGATTGCTTCGGCATTCGGCGGTTTTAACAGAATCAATTTCTCAAAAGACGGATACACGGTAAAACCCGTTGAGTTTGCAGAAGGCAGAAAAGAACAACTCAACAATAATCTGATGATGTTTTTCACAGGACTTTCAAGGTTTTCTTTTGACATTCAGAAAACAACGAAAAAGCTTCTCGGCAAAAACACAGACCGACTTCTCCGTATGCTTGAAATGGTTGACGAAGCCGAAGATATACTCACAAACTCCGACCGTTCTCTCAACGATTTCGGGCTTCTTCTCAACGAAACCTGGCTTCAGAAAAGAGAAATAAGCTCCGAAATTTCAACAGATTACATAGATATTACATACAAAAAAGCCGTTGATGCAGGCGCTCTCGGCGGCAAGCTTCTCGGTGCAGGTGGCGGCGGTTGCCTTTTGTTTTACGTTACTCCCGACAATCAGGAAAAAGTAAGAAATGCGATGAGCGATATGCACGAGATAAAATTCAGTTTTGAAAACGAAGGCACAAAAATCATATGTACGGACTGAATTAAGGGACTGCTTTGCGGCAGTCCCTTTCTTGACATTATTAAGTTATTGTGATAATGTATAATATGTATTTTTATGTGTAAACGGAGCATATCAATGATAAAAATAATCAGACCTGATTTTGTTTTTGAAGATGAAAGAGGCACTCTCACTCAGCTTGTGCACGAAGGCTACAATCAGATAAATGTTGTAACTTCAAAAGCGGGAGTTGAACGAGGCAACCACTATCACGCTCTTAACAGAGAAGGATTTTATGTTGTCGAGGGCACATTTCAGCTTGAAGCAAGCCTTGACGGCAAAAAAGAAAACCATGAATTCAAAAAAGGCGATATGTTTATTATTGAACCGAATGTTATGCACCGTTTTGTTTACCTTGAAGATACCGTTCTTGTTGCTTTTTATGACAAGGGCGTTGAATTGCCCGACGGCACAAAAGATATTATAGCGGAGGCGTATTGATTTGGAAGCAATTGTGCTTGCAGGCGGATTCGGCACAAGGCTCAAGGAATGCCTTGATGATATTCCGAAGCCACTTGCACCCATAGGCGGCTCTCCGGTTATCTGCCGTATTCTTGATTATCTTTATGCAAACGGCGTTCACAGAGCCATAATTTCAACAGGCTACCTTGCCGAAAAAATCGAAAACACCATCTGTAAAAGATATAAGGGTATGACGGTTGACTACAGCCGCGAAGACTCCCCTCTCGGAACGGGCGGCGGAATCAAAAAAGCTCTCAGTAAATGCACCGAGGACGATATTGTTGTTGTAAACGGCGATTCGTTTTTTGATGTTGACCTTTTCGAAATGAAAAGATTTCACGACTTCTCGGGTTGCGCGCTGACTCTTGCGGCAAAATTCATTAAAAACGCTTACCGTTCAGGTCTGCTTGATTTCAGAAACGGCAGGCTCTGCGGTTTCCTTGAAAACGGAGTTGCTCCCTCGGGCTATATCAACGGCGGAGTATATTTCATAAAAAGGAATCTTCTTGAATCCGTAACCGAAGAAAAATTTTCATTTGAAAATAAAATTCTCGCAAGCGGCGAATATGAAATCGGTGTTTTCGAAAGTGACGGATATTTTATTGATATAGGTATACCCGAATCATATAAGCTTGCCGAAAAAGATAAAGATAAGCTCACATCAAAAAGAACAAGAAGTGCGGTTTTTGTTGACCGCGACGGAACAATAAATAAAGATACCGTTCATCTTTTCCGCAAAGAAGAGTTTGAGTTTCTGCCCGATGCAGACAAAGCAATTGCAGATTTAAAGAAAAAAGGGTATCTTGTTATCGTCATCACAAATCAGGCAGGCATCGCAAAGGGTCTTTATAAAGCAGAAGATGTTGATATTCTTCACGGCTATATTGATTCTCTTCTTGCCGAAAAGCATAATGTTGTTGCAGACGGATACTATTATTGCCCGCACCATCCCAACGCGGTTATTGATGAACTGCGCCTTGAATGCGAGTGCAGAAAACCCCGCGCAGGGCTTATAATGAAAGCCGTTGAAGATTTTGAAAAAATCGGCATAACCGTTGATTTAAAAAGCAGCTTCACTGTCGGCAACCGCATTTCAGATGTGCTTGCAGGTCTAAATGCAGGCACAGAAAAAAATACATTGGTCGGCTCGGATGAAACCGATACCGACCGTATCGCATCAGATGTTTACGGCAGCTTATCTGAAGCCGCCGATAATATAAAGCAGGTGTTTTAATTTTGAAAAATGTTTATTTCATTCAGGTTGGGTTTGCATTTGACAAATCCGTATATCTGCCGTATGCAACGGGTACAATCGTTGCGTACTGCAAAGCACAGCCTGATATTGCCGCGGAATATAGTTTCCCCGAAATAATCTTCCGCAGAGACAAAATAAACACCATTGCAGACAGCATGGAAAATCCGTATATTGCGGCTTTTTCAACTTATGTGTGGAATGTTGAATTCAACAAAGCTCTCGCAAAAGCAATCAAAGAGAAATACCCCGAATGCATAATCGTATTCGGCGGTCACAGCGTTTCGGACCGTATGGAGTTTCTCAAGCACGATTATATAGATATTCTCACTCTCGGCGAAGGCGAAGAGGTAACAGCAAGCCTTCTGCGTGCTTTGAATAACGGTGATGACCTTTCGGATTGCAACGGTATCGCCTTCAGAGATACTGACGGCAGCCATATCCTCACCGCACCCCATCATCCCGAATCGGTTGAGAATTTCCCCTCGCCCTATCTTACGGGTGTTTTCGATTCGATAATCGAAAAGAATCCCGACCTTATGTTTGATACAATCATAGAAACAAACAGAGGCTGCCCGTATAATTGCACTTACTGCGACTGGAGCAACCATAAAAAGCTCCGCCTTTTCCCGATGGAAAAGGTCAAGGGTGAGCTCAAGTGGCTTTCAGACCACAACATTGAATACTGCTTCTGTGCTGATTCAAACTTCGGCATGTTTGAACGTGACGAAGAAATTGCTCAGTATATTGTTGAACTCAACAGCAAAACAGGCTTCCCGAAGGTATTCAGACCTTGCTACGAAAAAAACAGTGCGGAGAGAGTTTTCAGAATTTCAAAAGCACTCAATTCCAAGGGGCTCGATAAAGGAGCAACCATGGCATATCAGACTCTTTGCGACGATGCTCTCAAAAATATAAATCGCCAAAACCTTACGATGGAGCATTTTTCGGGTCTTATGTCGGATTATACAAAAGCTGATATTCCGACCTATTCGGAGCTGATTCTCGGCTTGCCGGGCGAAACGTCAGAGAGCTTCTGCCAGGGTCTTTGCAAGCTTCTCAGGGCGGGCCAGCACAATTCAATAAGTGTTTATTATTGCGAACTGCTCCCGAATGCGCCGATGTGCGACCCCGATTATATGAAAAAATATGAAATTGAGCCCATGAAGGTTCAGTTTAACCATATCCATTCCGCAAGCGGAAAGAAAGATAATGTACCCGAATATTCGTATCTTGTCCGTTCAACAAACACCCTTTCAAGAGACGGCTGGGTCTATTCAAATCTTTTCTCTATCTGCCTGCAATGCTTCCACAGCCTCGGTCTGCTCAGGCATTTTGCGGTTTACGCTTATCATTCGCTCGGCATTGACTATTATGATTTCTATTCGAATCTTCTTGAATTCTGTTTGAATGATAACGGCATTATCGGTAATCTTTTCAGAGATATCAAGCGCAAGCTCGACGGCTCTCTTGAGGGCGATTGGAACCACTGCAACCCTGTTTTCGGCAATGTCACCTGGTTTTTTGAAGAAGGTCTGTATCTTGAGCTTCTTTACAATTCTGATGAATACAAAAAAATTATTGACGAATTTGTCAAGCCTTTGATCAAGGATGAAAACGTATTCGAAAACCTTAAGGTTTATCAGATAAGCTCGGTTAAAATGCCGTTTGAAAGCGAGAAGAGTTTCGAATGCGACTATGATTTTGCGGAATATTTCCGCAACGTTTCTTCGGATAACAATTTTTCGCTTCTTGCACAAAAAACGATCTATACTTTCAAGGCTCAAAAAAGATATGAAGATTGGCCGAACTTTGCAAAAGAAACCGTATGGTACGGCAGACGTAAAGGTTTAACCCTTTACACTAATTCTTTGCAGAACATTGAAATCAAGCATTAAACAAAACAGCTTACACGGAAATCGCCGTGTAAGCTGTTCATTTTATATTACATTATATCTTTCTCTTTTTGATTTTTACCTTGCGTTTTTTTGGGTCAAGTAATTTGAGAGTATCAGCAAAAACATCATCTGCAACCGAGCCCTCTTTTGTTACATAAAGCATATACATATATATTACCATTGCAGAGAAGAAAGCGTATTTCATCTCCATAAACATAGGCACAATACCCGCTACCGCAACAACAATATGGCCGATAAATTCGATTATCGCCTTCTTTTTGAGCGCATAAACCGCAAAAAGAACAAAAATCACAACTGCAACAAGTAATGCAACTGAATCCCATACTTCGGTTATAAGTGAATGGAATGAAATCATAAATCTGCGGCAGTATACCGTGTAGCCGTATGCCGCGAACATAACAACCTGGGAAACCGCAAAAATAATTTTCTTTACAACCGCCGAATCCTTAAGCTTTTCTGAAAAGCTGATGAATGAAACACCGATAATGCCGGGAATACAACTCATTGCAACCGTTTGAATTTCCGGCTTTGTTACAAACGCCGACAAAACAGCACCGATTACTGCCGAAACGGGCAAAAGATAAAAATTTTGTGCCATAAAAAGCAAAAGTGAAGCAACGAGCAAGGTGTAAAAACCTTCTTTGGTTGAAGTCGTTTTCTGTGTAATTGCCATGCCAAGCGTAACAACAACCGTTAAAACGGCTGTTATTCCCTGTGCAGAGAATATTCTGTTCCACTTGCCTTCTATGCTTGTGATAAAAAACAGTGAAAAAAGAATCGCCGCCGCTGCGACCAATAAAACATCAATTATTCCGCTGTAGTTTGCCATCATTGTTTCAAAAAAGAGTAAACTTGAAAAAATCATTGTGAAAATGACTGCCGAAATCTTTTTATCTTTGGTGTCCCAAGCAATATTTTTTATCATTTTCAGCGGACCCCCTGTCCATCAGTTTTATATTTTAAAATTTTTCATGTGCAAATTTGACTTAATCAAACATTTGTGATAAAGTAATTGTATTCTAATCATTCTGAACGGAAGTGACTTTTATGCTCGATATTCTTGTTACGGGCGGAGCCGGCTACATAGGCTCTGTTCTTGTGCCCTTGCTTTTATCAAAAGGCTGCAAGGTTACCGTACTCGATAATCTTTTTTATAACCAGAGCCCCCTGCTTGACTGCTGTGTTAACCCGAATTTTACAATGATAAATGCTGACGCGCGCAACGAAAACGCCGTTCGCGAAGCAATGAAGGGCAAGGATTATATCATTCCTCTTGCCGCGCTTGCAGGCTTCCCCATCTGTGACAAAGAGGCGTGCTCTGCATACTCAATCAATCTTGATGCGATCAAAATGATTCTCAGGCTCAGAGAAAACGGCCAGCGCATCATCGTCCCCTGCACCAACAGCGGCTACGGCCTTGGCGAGGGAGAAAAATTCTGTACCGAAAACTCGCCGATAAAGCCGATTTCAATCTACGGCAAAAGTAAGGTTGAAGCCGAGGCTGCTGTTTTGGCTGAAAGCGGAACAACCGCATTCCGATTTGCAACCCTTTTCGGCGCATCGCCGAGAATGAGAACAGACCTGCTCGTTAACGATTTTGTTTACAGAGCCGTTTTTGACAGAACTCTCGTTGTTTTTGAAGGCAGCTTCAAGAGAAACTATCTTCACGTAAGAGATGCCGCAAACGCATTCTGGTTTGCCATTGAAAACTTTGAAAAGATGGAAGGCGGCACCCACAACTGTGGTCTTTCCGATTCCAATCTTTCAAAAATCGAGCTTTGCGAAAAAATCAAAGCCATTCTCCCGAAATTCATCTATATCGAGGCCCCCATCGGTGAGGACCCCGATAAACGAAACTACATTGTTTCAAACGACAAACTCGAGTCTCTCGGATGGAAGCCCGAATACTCGCTTGACGACGGAATAAAAGAACTTGTAAAAGCCTATCAGATAATCAAAAACAACCAATTCTCAAATATCTGACCCGAAGGATGCTTTATGCATCCTTCTTTTTTTATCAAAGAATCATCATATTATAGACTGCAAATGCTATTACAAGCAATATCTTTCTTTCTTTAAAAAATGCTCCGAGCTGAGCCATTGTTTTGTTGAATGCTTCATCATTGACGAAGAACATAAAGAACAACAAACCGAACTGACAAAGCACAGCGCCCTGGCACCAACGTTCATAGTCATAGGCAATAATACAACCTATCGGTGCTGCAAAAACCGCAATCATAAAGCAGATGAAAACAAATTTTTTGAGCTTGCTTTCTGTGTTTCTGATGCACATAATCCATATTGCCCAGAAGGCAAGAGAAATAATGCCGACGGCTGAGCAAAGAGATAAGAAATATCCGAGCGAAAAGCCTCTGATAACGTTTGTATAATGAAGCCAACCAACCGCATAATCCCAGATTGAATATGTTGCGAGTTCTTCGGGTGTATACAGATCAACATCCGAAGTCGGAATATAAAAATACTGCCAGCGCATATTCTCGAAAGCATCTTTTGAATATGTACGCGCTCCCTTGGCTTCGATAATTTCAAGCATCTGCTCAGGTGTATAAATGTTGGTTTTGTGTCCGTTTGAAAGAACATATATTGCCACAACCGCCAAAGCTGCTATGCTGAGCACAAACACTGCGCTTTTTGAGAATTTTCCGCCTTTCTGAACAACCAGAAGATAGAACGCTGCAAGAATAACAAACGGAAAATACATAATCACAAACAACTGATGGGCAAGAAATCCCGCTACACACAAAGCAGGAACAAACCAACGCAGAATCTTGTTGTTAAGGAATACGACCGAAACAAGAGCGATTATGAAAAGATGAACATCAAGAAAACCGAAGTTTTTTGAAAACAACTGCAGGGTAAATGAACCGGTGACAAGGAAAAGTGCCGCGATGATTGCCTGCGGTTTTATTTCATTCTCAACATTCTTTATAACTTTACCAACAAGAAATGCTGTAATAAATATTGCAATAAACAATATAACAGCAGCAAAACCGTTTATCCACGCCTGAGTCGGGTGGTCGGTCAGAAGGCTGACAACTGTTCCCACCCATGTTCTTGAGGATTTAAGCATAGATAAATCAACAAGATAATAAACGGACATAAATTCGCCGACTTTTCCGGTGTGGAACGAAACAATCGAATATATCGCCTGAACCGAAAGAATAACGAATGTTATAAGCTGATATTTAATGGCCGAAAAGAAGTTCAGCGCCTTTGTTTTCATGCCTTAAATCACCTCGGATAGAAAATTTATATAAGCACCTTTGAAAGGAACTCTTTAAGACGGGGGTGCTTGGGATTTGAGAAGAACTCATCGGGGCTATTCTCTTCCATTATAACGCCTTCGTCCATAAATATAACTCTCGAGCCGACTTCCTTTGCAAAACCCATTTCATGGGTTACAACAACCATTGTCATGCCCGACTGTGCAAGCTCTTTCATAACCTCAAGAACGTCGCCGACCATTTCGGGGTCAAGTGCAGAGGTGGGCTCATCAAAAAGCATAACTTCGGGATTCATTGCAAGAGCACGAACTATCGCAACTCTCTGCTTCTGGCCGCCCGAAAGCTGCGAAGGATATGCATCCGCTTTCTCGGCAAGGCCGACTCTCTCGAGAAGCTCCATCGCCCTTTTGTTTGCTTCGTCTTTTTTCATCTTGCCGAGTTTTACGGGAGCAAGAGTTATATTTTTGAGAATAGTGTGGTTATTGAAAAGATTGAACTGCTGAAAAACCATGCCCATCTTTTCGCGGTGTTTGTTTATATTAACCTTTTTATCGGTAATGTTCACACCGTCAAACTCAATGGTGCCGCCTGTAGGTTCTTCAAGCCTGTTAAGGCAGCGCAGAAAAGTTGATTTGCCCGAACCTGAAGGGACGATAACAACAACAACTTCACCTTTTTTGATTTCGGTATCAATCCCCTTGAGAACATCAAGTTCACCGAAACTCTTTTCGAGGCCCGTTACTTTGATAATCGTGTTATCAGTGGTCACTGTTACGCAGCCTCCTTTCGAGAATGCTTACCAATTTTGTGAAGAACACAACAAGAACAAGATAAATTATCGCAACCGCAACAAGAGGCATAAATGCCGAATATGTGCGGCTTCTGATAAGATCGCCTGCTTTTGTTATATCTTCAAGGGCAACATAGCCCGAAACCGAAGTTTCCTTGAGAAGAACTATAAATTCGTTTGCAAGGGTGGGGAGAACGTTTTTGAAAGCCTGAGGAATGATTATTTTAATCATAGTCTGTGTATAACTCAGGCCGAGGCTTCTGCCTGCTTCAAACTGACCCTTGTCAATAGACATAATACCGGAACGGACAATTTCGGCAACATAAGCACCCGAGTTGATACCGAAAGCCAACGATGCAACAAGCACCTTGCTGTCAAACGAAACAAGAATAACATAATACATCAGCATAAGCTGAACAACAACGGGTGTTCCGCGGATAACGGTAAGATACAGTTTTGAAATTGCATTCAGAACTTTTAAAATTGCTCTGCCGATGGGGTTTCTGATTGTGTTTCCGTTGTTATCGTATGTTGACCTGATAATGGCAACAACAACACCGATTGCAATGCCGAGAAGAACTGAATATAAAGTTATCTGAAGAGTGATAAAGAAACCGTCAACAAGCCATTTCCATCTGTCGCCGTCAATAAAGCAAAAGATAAACTCTTCTTTTAAATCAATAAACCATTCAGCTATTTTGCTGAAGAAAAGATTTATATTCATTGTTTTTCACCTGTTTACAGAAATAGGGACGGGGGAAATTCCCCGCCCCGTTAATCATTAACCTACTGATTATCTGTTGTTAACCGCAACAAATTCCTTTGCGGGCTCGTTATCAATAACAACACAGTCAACCTTGCCTGCAACGAGAGCCTGAACTGCATCTGCACCCTTGTTGTAGCGCTCGATCTGTGCTGTTGGAACATCTATATCTTCAAGATCCCATGTTGTGTAGAGATCGCCTGTTGTGCCCTGCTGAACGCCGATCTTCCAGAGACTGCCGTCTGCCTTGGGAGCAAAGAGATCGTCTGCGCTTGTGATTTCCGAGCCTTCCTTAACGATAACAACCTGAACGCCTGTTGCATATGAATCTGTGAAGTTAACAGACTGCTTTCTTTCGTCGGTAACTGTAAGACCTGCCATAATGAAGTCAATCTTGCCTGCTACAAGAGCGGGGATTGTTGCGTCAAAAAGCATATCTTCGATAACAAGCTTTTTGCCGAGAATATCAGCGATAGCTGCTGCGATTTCAGCATCGATACCTACGATTTCATCGCCTTCCTTGAATTCATAGGGAGGGAATTCAGCGTTTGTACCCATCTTGATAACTTCCTTGCCTTCAGCATTCTGCTGGAATACAAGATCGTGCTCAATGCCTGAAATGTACTTATCCTGAATCTTCTTGAGTGTGCCGTTTTCTTTAAGCTGATTAAGAGCAGCATTCATATCGGCAAGAAGCTGAGTATCTTCTTTTGCAACTGCAATAGCATAGTCTTCTGTTATGTATTCGGTGTCAAGAATTGTGAGCTTGACATCCTTGGGGGTCTCTTCTTGGGTTGTGTTACCGCCGCATCCGAAGAATGTTGTTGCAGTAAGAGCAATAATCATAATTACTGCAAAAATCTTAACGAATTTTTTCATTGGAAATACCTCCATATTTTTTGATGCAATTATTATATCATTGTTTATTTAAAAAGTAAAGTAAATTTGTATATTTATTCAAAACTTTCCGTTGCACGGATAAAATCCTCATAAAAATCCGCTTCAAATTCCATTTTTTCACCCGTTACGGGATGAGTAAAAAAGCATCTTCTGCAATGGAGAAGCTGATGACCGATTTCCGTCATAAAATCGCCATACATATCATCGCCCGCAAGCGGATGTCCCGCAAACGCCATATGAACTCTTATCTGATGCGTTCTGCCCGTTTCGAGCCGAAGGCTGAGAAGGGTTGCACCGTCATAATTTTTTTCGGCACGCCAGTTTGTGACCGCCGGCTCAACACCGATTTCGTAAGAACACGCACGCAGAGTTTT
>JAEIGA010017117.1_pt1 | contig 11040 bp, 9 predicted proteins | sample 9270691 | NCBI WGS metagenome assembly JAEIGA01 (sample SAMN17057246, study PRJNA624740) | gut metagenome | biome: biome; isolation source: fecal sample | host: Bos grunniens | place: China: Xizang | collected 2019 | reverse complement strand
AAATTTTCGGATTTCTCCTCATTTTTATTTTTATAACTATCTGATATTCTTTGAATTATAGAGAGCGCCTGATTGCAGTCAAAGGTTCGATAATTCTCATTTTCCTTGTCCCAAAAAATTCCGCTTGGAAACAACAAATTTTGGATTTTCTGGCATAATTCCAACTCCGAATCGCCCCACAAACTACCTAATTTACAGCAGGTTGCAACAACTTCATCAACTGTTGAAGTGAGGTTCGATAAATTTCTTTTGACCTTAGCGATTTCCACTTCAATTTTTGCTAATCTCTCTTGAATAGCACTTATGGTAGTCGTATATACATCATCATCAATATCACCCATACCAAAACTAATCTTGCACTTCTTCATTTTGTTCTCCAACTCACTCTTCTGTTTCTTCAAAAGCGACATTGCATTAGCCTGCTCTTGATTGTTTGATAGAAGTATCTGTTCAACAACCTCTCTGAACACCCCTAATAGCACCGGTGGTATATCATAGGTATTCAACAACTCCTCATATAACTTATGTACCTTCTTTGCAGATATGTTGTTCCTGCAACCCGGTTGGTTACACTTATAGTAGTCAATATTCTTCTTTTTGACCGTGTAGGCGGTAAATGGCAAACCATCATAGGCGCATCGAATGTGGCGTTTGAGAGGGAAGCGTGGCGTTTCGGTCTTGACCTTGTAAACGCCTGTTCTTCCACTTAATATCTCTTGTACTTGCAGGAACTCAACCCACGAAATAATGGCAGGATGCTTGCCATCGACAATCTCTCCATTAGTGAACTTGCTCTGTATCTTGCCCGCATAGAAAGGATTGGTGAGTATCTTATGCAACTTCTGCTTGCTCACATTCAATCCCATAGCCGACAACCTGTCCATAATGCGGAAGTTGTCCACGCCCTGCAATTTCCACTTAAACGCCTTGCGAATAAGTTTGCCTGTAGCATTTATAGTGTATTGAGAATTAAGGCTTTTGCCATCCTTATCATATCCCAAAGGTCGTTTGCCAATCCATACACCACTCTCCATACAATGCTTGCGACCCGACACAAACTTATTGGTACGGTTGGTGTTATCCCATTGTGCCAACGATAGTTTGAATTGCATCATCATTATACCCTCCGGCGTTGATGTGTCCATCCCGGTTGATGCCTCAACGATGGTAATTCCTTGAGCCTTGAGGTCATTTATAATATTGATTGCCTGTCCTGCATTACGCGAGAATCTATCGGCTTGATTTACAATCACATATTTGACAGTCTTATCTTTCTTTATGGCATAAATCATTTCCTTGATTAACTTGCCCGGTGTCTTAGCACTCTCGTGTGTGCCACCGAAATAGCCCTTAATCGTATATCCGTTATCACGAGCATAACGCTCACAACGGCACTTTTGGTCATCAAGGCTGCCGCCATTCTCCTCCTGATGCTTTGTACTGACGCGAGTCCATATATAACAATTCTTAATCATAGTTTAATTCATTTACATTCTTGTTGTTAAGGTATTCAATACCAATCAAGGCTAACGCCTCTAAGTAATTTAGTAGAATAATACCATCATCCTTACTTATGTTAAGTTTTTCAAAATAGTTCTCATAATCCTGATAGTTAATCATATACCAAGGATTTATTCTCCCCCGAAGGGGTTATGCAGCTCTTTGCCTCCCGTTACGATTGATTGAACGGGACTTCTGCTCGGCAGGGCACACAGCAACCCTTGCGCACAGGGCGCAGTTATCCTATCTTTATGTCATAGCCTTATTTTATTGGGATTGTTAAGTAATGAATTGGTACTTCCTAGTACCCGTTTATGCAATTATACAAACAAGATTTTGAAAAAACAAATCGTGAAAACATCTATGACTAAATTATTTGAAATCAACCACTAATTGTTTTGTAAAATAACGGAATCTCTTTTGTGGTTATAATGCAATGATATACAGGGCATTATACGGATGTATGGTGGGTGGAAAGATTCTTTTTTATATCAGTTATCCGCCTTGCACATTTTGCGTACCTCATACACTCTATACCGCCATACAATGTCTTCCAAAAATTTTCCCGGAAATTTTGGGGTCTCAAAAATAGACCTCTTATATGGCAAAATCCTTCTTTACCCTCTGAACAGTGCTAACGCTGACCTCGCAAATTTTTGCGGTATCACGGATGCTCTTTCCTGCTCTCAATGAGCGAATTACCTTGGCGTATTGGGACTCTTTCTGCTCCAAAGACTTCACGCTGCCAACCTTGCGACCCATCTTTACGCCTCGTTCAATCGCCAATTTTCTGCCACTATTTAAGCGGTAGGCAATGTTATCTCTTTCTAGTTGAGCACATACTCCGAGCACAGAGACCATTACCGCCAAATATGGATTCTCCTTACCATCAACACCAAACAAAGACAATCCCTCCTTTAGAAAATAGGCATTTAAATTGCTATCTTTCAAGACTTTGATAGTTTCCAATACCTCCCAAACTGCGCGACCACAACGACTCAACTCCGAAAACAATACCACGCCTATACGATTGGAAATAGCATAGTTAATGCACTCTGAAAGCACTGCACGCTCCCCATTACGCTTGGCTCCACTGATGTGCTCCTCAAACACTCGTTCTATAGACCACCCACATTTTGTGGCATAATCTACCAAATCTGCAACTTGCCTATCTGTACTCTGTCTATTTTCAAGAGCACCGGAACTACTAACGCGAGCATAAATTATTGCGGTCTTCATTATATCTATTTTTTGTGTTTTATAATTTCGCAAATATAGGGTGGTTTGTGGGTCGAATTATGGGAGGGTTGCCCCTCCCTGCTTTTCCTAGAATATTTTGACAATTGATTCCCACCGGAACGACCTCCATTCTCCAATTTCGCAATCAAAAACTGCGGTTGTTGCATACAACTCTCTGCTCACTCCTCTGCCATTGATGTGGCGTTTTACCAATGCAGGGTTGGTAGTGCCGAACATCTCTCTATACTCACCATTCTTCTTTTTGAAGATGAAGTGTGCCACACCATTGCGGAGTTGTTTTTTAAGCGACTCAACCATCATAGCTTTGGCTCCTGCCATTAGTTCGCTTCCGGTGCGTGCGGCGATTACTGCCATTCTTGTTGCTGTACTGTTTGTGATTACCAATGCGTTCATAATTGTATAAGTTTAATTGTTAATTACTTAATACCACTGAGCGGGTTTGCGCCATCCTTCCAACTCATACCAAAACTCAAGAGCGGCGATTCTGCTCTGCCCAAAACCCTTCACTTTGTTGCCGGTCGCAATTTCCCATACTCCCCATCCGCTGCCTGAGCAACCAATCTGATATTTTCTCTTTCGTGCCATATCTGTTATTTTTCTTAATGCAAATATATAGCTTATTTTTAATATTAGCAAGTTTTTGAAAATATTTTTATTGCTTTTTTTGAAAATTAGCAACTTTTTTCTAACTTTGATAGAAATTACATAAATTATGGATAAAATCAAACAGCAGAGAACGGTTGTACATCTTGAGTTAGAGGGTGGTCGCCACTATTATTTTGGCAACCTAAAAGCATTATGTGATAATTTTGATAAAGAGACAATTGGAGTTGGTCATTCGTATCTTAAAAATTACGGCATATCAGAGGAAAACCCTTTTCGCAATAAGTATTGCATTATTAGAAAAGGAATATTATTGACAAGCCCTAAAAAAATAGAATAACTATCATTTTATACCTGTCTAAATTTTATGGACTTAAAAGAATTTACCAAGCAGACATTAGTTCAAATTGTGGAAGGTGCAGCGGAGGCGAATAAAGCATTAGGGAAATATAATGCTTTTATTCCCGACACTAATATGTACAACAAAAATGAATGTTACTATGCAGTAGATGATGATAAAGTTCAACGCAAGGTCATCAATGTCGATTTCGATGTTGCAATTACAGCAACAGAAAGTGAAGGTGCTAATGGCGGGGCAAATTTGAAAGTGGCATCGTTCCTCAATTTAGGTGGTGGAGCAGAAAGTAAAACAGAAAACCAAACTATAAGTAGAATTAAATATACTCTACCATTAGTTTTGGCTAAGAAATAATACATCAAGTTTAGCGATGACTAACAATATTGATATAAAAGAAAACGATATTCTTGAACTTGATAAGATATTATTGTCTTTGTTGCTAAAAGATAATAGCTCGAAAGAAAATATTATTTGGGCTACGGATAACTATGCCCATTTAGGAGAAGGCTATCAGGCACAACAACAAATAAAGGAGTCTCTGATTACGGGTAATAATGGAATGGTAATTCGTCCTCGTGTTGCAAAAACTAAAGAGGAGCAATTATCACGAGTAAGAGAAAAGGCTGAAGTATTTACACCTTCTTGGGTTTGTAATGCTCAAAATAACCTTGTTGATGATATTTGGTTTGGCGAGAAGGGAGTTTTCAATATTGAGGGAGACAAAAAATGGACATCAACGGTTCATCAAATCGTATTTCCAACTTCTCAAGGTAAGAGTTGGCAAGATTATGTGCGAGATGTAAGATTGGAAATTACTTGTGGAGAAGCCCCATATCTTGCAAGTAGGTATGATACAATTACAGGAGAGCCTATTGATGTTAGAAACAGAATAGGGTTATTAGATAGAAAACTTCGTGTAGTCTCTGAAAATACATCCACAAAAGAGGATTGGTTACAGTGGGCTAAGGTTGCAGTTCAAAGTATATATGGATTTGAATGGCAGGGAGATAGTTTATTGCTAGCGAGGGAGAATATCCTATATACATTTGTGGACTATTATAATGACAAATTCAGTGGGAACCCTCCAACGGATAATATTCGAGAGATTGCAAAGATTATATCGTGGAATCTATGGCAAATGGATGGACTGAAAGGAGTAATCCCAAATAGTTGTCGAGCAGTGCAAACTTTTTCTCAAGAATTATTTGGAGAAGCTTCAACACAAGTGCAGATGTGTGAAGGATGCGCTAAAGGTGACATCCATCGACACAATGGGATTTATTGCAAAATTAAGGATTGGACAACGGGTGGAGTTGTGAAATATGTTTCATTGATTCAAAAGTAGTCTTTATGGAAACTCCTAAACAAAAAATAATAGATGTCTCTGTATTAGAATCGATAATAACAGGAAGAGTATATCCTCATATATATGCTTTTTCTACAGATACTGTACCCAAATATTGGAAAGTTGGAGATACAGTTCGTCCCGTCAATACCCGTTTGAACGAGTGGCGTAAACATTATATAGACCTTAGACAGGAGTACAGTCGTGTAGCAAGAATTGGCAATAGCTTTTTTAGAGACTATGCGATTCACCATTATTTGGAATTAGAGTTAGGCAAGGAGCGTTTACAAAGAGAAGATATGCCTGAAGGATTATATTACTCTAATGAATTCTTCAAAGATATAAATGTAGATAATCTTGAAGATGCTTTTAGGCATATAGAACAAGATGTAGAGCAAGGAGGATGTATATATCAGTTATATAATGAGCAGCATTTACCTGAAACTCCACATTATGAGCGAGATGCTGAGCCGTATAAACTACGACCAAATCAAGAAAAAGCCGTTGAAGCCTTTATGGAGGCAAAAGATAAAGGTCGTACAAAATTGCTTATGTATGCAGTAATGCGATTTGGCAAGTCTTTTACATCAATGTGTTGCGCTAATGCTATGGATGCAAAGATTGTTGTAATAGTATCAGGCAAGGCAGATGTAAAAGAAGAATGGAAGAAAACTGTTGAGAAAATTGCCAATTTTGATGGTTTTGTATTTCTTGATGGGGAATTGTTGCTGCGTGATGAGAATATAATCAAGTCGAACATTGAGAGTGGTAAAAAAGTGGCAATCTTCTTGACGCTGCAAGACCTTCAAGGTGATGAAATAAAGGCTAAGCACAAAGAAGTATTCGATAGCCAAATAGACCTACTCATTGTTGATGAGACGCATTATGGTGCACGAGCAGCAGAATATGGCAAAGTGCTACAAAATGCAGGATTGACTGCGGCTCAAATCAAAAAAGAGTTAAAGCAAAAAGATATAGAATCTATTGAGGATATGGGTGCGGAGGTCAAACGCCTCAAGGCAAAGATTACTCTCCATTTGTCAGGCACTCCATATCGTATTTTGATGAGTAGCGAGTTTTCAGAAGATGATATTGTCTCATTCTGTCAATTTACAGATATTATTGATGAGTCTGACAAGTGGATAGATGACAACAATAAAAAAGAGGAACCCGAAGATGAGTGGGAGAATCCATATTATGGATTCCCTCAAATGATTCGTTTTGCCTTTACGCCAAATGAGTCATCCCTACAAAAGATAAAGCAACTTAAAGAGTTGGGTAAAACAGCTACTCTTTCAGCTTTGCTTAGACCTCAATCAATAGATAAGGATGCTGCAGGTAATTACAAGAAGTTTGAAAATGAATCGGAGGTATGTGATTTACTAAGGGCTATTGATGGCTCTCAGGAGGATGAAAATATCTTCTCATTCTTAAACTACGATAAAATTAAGCAGGGCGAGATGTGTCATCATATGGTATTTGTACTACCATATCGTGCTTCTTGTGATGCAATGCAAGAGTTGATAACAAATAATCCTGACAAGTTTGACAATCTGTCTCAATATGAGATTATAAATATAGCAGGAGTTGATGGTAATACATTATATCCATCCGTAGAGACCATCAAGTCTAAAATTAAACGATGTGAAAGAGATGGTAAAAAGACTATTACCCTTACAGTGAATCGTATGCTTACAGGAAATACTGTCGAGGAGTGGGATACTATGATATTCCTTAAGGATACCGCATCTCCTCAAGAGTATGACCAAGCAATCTTCCGTTTGCAGAATCAGTATGTTATCACATACGAGGATACAGAAGGTAAAACTATTAAATACAACAAGAAGCCACAGACCTTGTTAGTAGATTTTGATGTAGATAGAATGTTCCGCTTACAGGAATTAAAATCTCAATTCTATAATGCAAATACTGATGCTAACGGCAATGAGAAGTTGGAAGCTCGTCTTCGTAGAGAGTTGGAAATATCACCAATTATATGTTTGAATAAAGATAAACTCCATCAAGTGACAAGTGCCAATATTATGGATGCTGTGCGTGAATATTCGCAGAGCAGAAGTGTTATGGATGAGGCTACTGATATTCCTGTGGATGAAAAGATATTGGATGATGAGGCTATTCTCTCTATCATTAGAGACCTTATTCCTATTGATTCCAAGAAAGGCATTACATTCAAGCCAACTGAGGGAGATGATGATATAGATACTAATGGTGAGAATGTGGCAGGTACTGATGGCGGAGACCAAACAAATGGTCAAGACAATTCGCAGGACGGAGATGGCACAGAACCCCAACCACAGCAATCACAAGACGAGGTAAAAGAGATGGCTAAGAAACTACAAACATACTATCTCCAAATCTTGTTCTTTGCCTTCTTGACAGAATCAAAGGTTCATAATCTCAAAGATATTATAGATGTTTTATCAGCCAATGATGACAATAAGCGTATAGCTAAAAACTTAGGACTTGATAGAGATAGATTAGACACCTTACATAGTAAATGTTCCCACTTTATCCATAGCAAACTTGATTATAAGATTGAAAATATAAACAATCTTATCTGTGACGAGGCTATGAAACCTGCCAAACGAGCAGAGGTTGCACTCACTCAGTTTGGCAGAATGTCTGATTCTGAAATTGTTACTCCTAAGAATGTCGCAGCAGAAATGATTGCGATGTTACCTGAAATGGAAAATCTTTCAGAAGTAAGATTCTTAGATATTGCCTCAAAACAGGGCGAATTTGCCTATGCTATTTACGATAGATTCGCAAAAATGGACGATGCCGTAAAGAATAATATCTATTCATTGCCAACATCACCCCTTTGTTATGAGTTTACCCGTAAGATATATAAGTTATTGGGAATGCCCGTAGAAAATATCATAGCAGATTTTACAACCTATGATATGATTGAAGAAAACAATGAAGAGATAATAGAGAAACTAAATAGTATGAGATTTGATGTTATAGTAGGAAACCCTCCATATCAGAAAAGTAATGGTGGAGGTCTCAATAAAAGCAGTGGTACTGCCATATATGATGACTTTGTCGCTGTTGCCAAGTCATTATCACCACGCTTTATAAATATGATTATGCCGTCAAGATGGTTTGGCGTTCAAGGTGGTAAATTAGAGGCTTTTAGAAATACAATGCTTGAGGATAAGCATATATCTATTTTGCACGATTATAATAATGCAGAAGATTGTTTCGGTAAAAGCGTTGAATTGAAAGGTGGTGTATGTTATTTCCTAAGAGATGCAGAGCACAATGGAGATTGTAATGTTAATATCCATAATGGCAATGAAATAACATCAGAGATAAGAACCTTAAAAAACCAATTCACAGAGGTTTATGTGAGGTATCAGAAGTATTTGGATATTCTACAAAAGGTACAAAATGCAGAAGAAAGTAGCTTCTCTACGATTGTGAGCCCCAATGATCCATTTGGATTTGACACTCGAATAGAAGGCACTATGCGCCGTGTAAAAGTGAATCCATCATTGAAACCTTTTGAGACAGGAGTGGAATTTTATTATCACGGATGGAGAACAAAAGGAGTTGGCTATGTAGAAAGAGATTCTGTAAAGCGTAATAAAGAATGGATTGACAAAGTAAAAATTCTAATTCCTAAAGCGTGGGGTATAGGAAATATTTCAAAAGATTCTTTATCCCCATTTATAGTTAGCAATCCATCTTGTTGTTACGAAACATATCTTGTGGTTGGAACATTTGAAAATGCATCGGAAGCAAATAATGCAATGAAGTATATGCAAACTAAGTTTTTCCATTTATTAGTTGCAGTATTGAAGAACACACAAAATGCAATGCAAGGTGCATACAAATATGTTCCCCTTCAAAATTTTACCTCCGAATCTGATATTGATTGGAGTAAATCTGTTGCGGATATTGATAAACAACTATACGCTAAATATGGTTTAGCCCCTGAGGAAATTGCCTTCATTGAATCTAAAGTTAAATCTATGGAATAAAGTACTATGCAACGAATAAAAGATTGGGGGATATGGTGTTGGCATCATTGGTGGATACCTGTTATGATAATCATAATGGGGAGTGTTGTTGTGGTTGCATTATTCGGGAATGACAGCAGTGTGCAACGAATGGAGATTATAGGTGATGCTTTTACACAAATCATAACTCCGTTGTGTGCAGTATTGGGAATTATTTTAGGTTATCCTCTTCTGAAAAAGAAATTGGTTGATGGATACATTACAAAGCAGTTTGATATTATCCACGATGCCAATAGAAGTGTGCGTAAGAAATGTCAAGAGTTGAAGCAGAAATATCGTCCTAAATACATATCTACTGCTTTGACAAAGGAGTATATTGACGAGGCTGTTGATGATGTTAAAGAGTTGATGGATTTAGCCATTGATGCAAACCCTGATGCATATTCATATACTTCAATCATCAATGATGCGCTATATTATGTGCAAGAAGAATGTAAAAATGGCATTCCTGCATATAATAATATGTCATACTGTGAAGGTCTTTCAACTTGGCTACATTACCATATTGAGCAAATTCAGAAATATTCATCATCCATCGGGGTTGTCCCAACAAATGAAATTAAAAAGAGACAAATCCTTAACGATAGAATCAAAGATTTTGTAACGAATAATTACTACTATGAAATTGAGAATATGACCACAAAGCCTACTGTGGCTCATAATTCTGCCTTGTTAGTAGTGTTTTTCTCGTTGAACAATCAATATCTCTCTAATAATGAGTATGTGCTAATGGAGTCTTGTTTTAAGGCTGTACCAACACCTTGTGCGTTTGCTCGTATAATGTACAACCGTAGCATATATATACCTCTAACCCTGAGAGGAGAGCCTATTATGGGAATATTCCATAAAGAGCTAATTTTAGTTGGATTCAAAAGATGGAACTCAACAAGTTTAGGTTCAGGGACAACTTCAGTAAAATATGTCTGTACATACGCAAATATTTCAGATTGTGGCTATTGTAGTACCATAAATAAGGATAATATTCTATCTGATTTTTCAGACTCATACTTAGATGTTCCAAATTGTCTGAAAGAGTTAAAATCTTTTAGTAAGCACGGAGAGATGATACAACTCTCAATTACCGAGGAAGAAGCTATGAGAAACTATGAACAACTCGCTAAAAGATTACACGATAGGCTGCAATCTGAATAGATTTATGAGTATATTTGAAATTGTAAAAACAGAGTAATACTATGATAACAAAAGACGAATTGTTGGATTTGCTGAAGAGCACAGAAACTTATCGTGTTGAGAAAACTATCTCAACTACCAATATGGATAAGTTTTGTGAGGCAATCTGTGCCTTTGCCAATGATATGCCCAACAGCAAGAAAAACGGTTATTTGCTAATTGGAGTTAATGATGATGGCAGTCGTAATGGTTTGAAGGTTACAGATGAGCTATTACTAAAACTCTCTGCTATTCGCACTGATGGAAATATCCTTCCGTTGCCGGTGATGACGGTTGATTACATTCCATTTGAAGATGGAGATGTGGTTGTAGTGGAGGTCACTCCATCTGTTTTGCCGCCTGTGCGTTATCGTGGTCGCACTTTTATTCGAGTTAGTGCCCGCAAGGATATTGCAACCCGTGAGGAAGAGGATATTTTGGTTGAACGCCGTAGTGCCAACTTCCCGACTTTTGACACTACGCCCTGCGCTGAAGCGACTATTGATGATATAGATACAGAGTTAATTGCTCGCACATACTTACCTCGTGCAATCAATACCGATGTGTTGGCACAGGATACTCGAAGCCTTAAAGAGCAGTTGGCGGCACTTCGTTTGTACGACCTTAACACCGACCATCCAACCAACGCTGCCATCATTTTGTTTGGCAAGCGACCTGAGTATTTCTTGTTGGGTAACTATATTCAGTTTGTACGCTTTAAGGGTGTGGATAATGCGACTGATATTACCAATCAGTTT
>JAEIGA010017116.1_pt1 | contig 11040 bp, 10 predicted proteins | sample 9270691 | NCBI WGS metagenome assembly JAEIGA01 (sample SAMN17057246, study PRJNA624740) | gut metagenome | biome: biome; isolation source: fecal sample | host: Bos grunniens | place: China: Xizang | collected 2019 | reverse complement strand
AGCGTAAAAATCTACCCTACGCCACCGATGGCATCGTTATCAAGGTCAATAGCTACGTCCATCAGCGCACCTTGGGCTCTACAGCTAAGGCACCACGCTGGGCGGTAGCGTATAAGTTTCAAGCCGAAAAGGCACTCACAAAGTTACTTAGTGTCGACTTCCAGGTAGGTCGCACGGGAGCCGTAACGCCCGTTGCCAACCTCGACCCTGTGCAGTTGGCAGGAACGGTTGTAAAGCGCGCCTCGATACATAATGCCGACCAAATCGAGCTTCTCGACATCCGCATCGGCGATATGGTCTATGTGGAGAAGGGTGGCGAGATTATCCCAAAGATTACGGGCGTAGAGCTATCTATGCGCCCCGCAGATAGCTCTCCATTTGAGTATATCACCCATTGTCCAGAGTGCGACAGCGAGCTTGTGCGCTACGAGGGCGAAGCAAAGCACTTCTGCCCAAACAGCAAGGGGTGTAAACCACAGATTATTGGTCGAATAGTTCACTTCGTTAGCCGTAAGGCTATGAATATCGAGGGCTTAGGTGGCGAGACCATAGAGCTACTATGGGAGAGTGGTCTACTACACAATATAGCTGACATCTACCACCTCGACCCGATACAGCTTGCTGCACTACCCCGTCTCGGTGAAAAGTCGGCAGCAAATATTATAGAGGGAGTACGACTATCTACGGAGGTCCCCTTCGAGCGTGTACTCTTTGCGTTAGGAATCCGCTTTGTGGGCGAGACCACCGCGCGATACTTGGCATCGCACTTCCGCACCTTAGATGCCATTGCTAACGCTTCGGTAGAGGAGCTATCCGAAGCCGAGGAGGTAGGTGCAAAAATCGCTGTTGCCATCACAGAATACTTTGCTTCGGAGGAGAACCGCCGCATAGTGGAGACACTGCGCACCGCAGGATTACAATTCGAGGTCAAGGACAAGGTACAAACATCGAACGCCTTAGAGGGCAAAAACGTAGTTATATCGGGCAAGTTTGCAGGTCGTTCGCGTGACGATATGAAGGCTTTGGTCGAGGAGCACGGAGGTAAGAATCTCGCTTCTGTATCAGCCAACGTAGACTTTATCGTAGCGGGCGAGAATATGGGTCCTGCCAAGCTACAAAAGGCGGAAAAGTTAGGTATAAAAATCCTTTCTGAAGAGGAGTTTATGGTGCTTATATCCTCCGTAGAGCCTACCGCAACAACACAACCCGAGCAGACAAAACCAACAACAGAGAATATAGCAATTCAAGGAACACTATTTTAGTAAATATATGGTACAGAATAAGATTAAGGGTGTTGGTGTAGCACTTATCACCCCATTCAACAACTACAGCGTAGACTACGAGGCATTGGAGCGTATGATCGACCACGTCATCGAGGGTGGCGTAGACTATATCGTAGCGCTTGGCTCTACGGCAGAGACTGCAACGCTATCATTAAAGGAGCGTCAGCAGGTCTACGACTTTATCGTGGAGCGCACCGCAGGACGTGTGCCTATTGTGGTGGGTATGGGTAGCAACAACACGCAGGAGTTAGTCGAGCAGCTACGCTCGTTCGATATGCACGATGCTGTGGCTATACTTAGCGTAGTGCCATACTACAACAAGCCATCACAGGAGGGCATCTACCGTCACTATATGGCTGTTGCCAAGGCTTCGCCCGTGCCCGTTATTCTCTACAACGTACCTGGTCGCACAAGTGTAAATATGACCTCGGAGACTACCCTACGTCTTGCCCACGCAACCAACAAGATTGTTGCCGTGAAGGAGGCTTCGGGTGACATCAATCAGATGCAGCGCATCATCGACGGCAGACCCGAGAACTTTCTTGTAATCTCGGGCGACGATGGCATCACCGTAGAGCTTGTCAAGCGCGGTGGCGATGGCGTTATCTCTGTTGCAGCAAATGGCTTTGCAGAGGTATTCTGCGCCTGCATACACGAGGCTATGGCTGGTAATATCGCCGAGGCTGAGACTACATTAAAGTCGCTACAAGAGCCTATCGACCTACTCTTTAAGGAGGGCAACCCTACGGGTATTAAGACCATGACCCACGCTATGGGTATCACACTGAGCGAGGTGCGTCTACCTTTGGTTGAAGGCAGCGAGGCTCTACACGCAGAGATGGTGCGCGTTATCAAGGAGAAGAACTTACGATAATGAAACATCTGGTTCGATACGTTACACTACTTGCACTGCTATTTATCAGTGCGCCTCTATCGGCGCAGCAGGAGGTTGTAGCACCCACCGAGGAGGAGATTCTAAGCAATACACTCAACACCTCGTCGCCCTACTACTACACCAACCTTTTGCTCAAATATCGCTCTGGCACAGAGAGTCTTACTGCGGAGGAGTATTTCTACCTCTACTACGGCTACTATTTTTGCGATGACTACCGCCCCTTTGTCGAGAACAGAGCCTTCGACGACCTTATGGATGTAATGTCGGGACTGAATCCCAGCGAGCCAACCATCGGTCAGTTGGAGCTTATCGTAGAGCGCGGTGTAGCATCCTTAGAGGTTGACCCCTTCTCGCCTAAGGTGTTAAATATCCTTGCCTACGCCTATGGTGCATTAGGCGACAGTGTCCGTGAAGAGCTATATTTCAACCACCTAAACGGTATTTTGGGAGCTATCGACCGTTCGGGCACAGGACTTAAAGAGGAGTCGCCCAAACATATCCTTATGTTCTCGCACGCCTACGACCTCTTAGCTTCGCAGGGCTATGCCTACAACGAGGCACGCATTGTAAGCCGCACCGTAGAGTACATACCTCTCGCCTCGAAGAGCTACAATACTAAGGGTTTCTACTTCGATTATAGCCGCATATATAACCGCAAGCCCGAAGATGTAGCCTTCAAGCGCGAAAGAACATGGCAGTTTAACAATCTACCCCCTACCGAGTACAAATAACACAAAATCAACTATCTATGGCACAGAGTAGTTCAAATCCAAAGAGTTTTTTTAAGGTCTACGTCGTTGATGCCCTCAGCTATATGGCGATGGGCTTATTCTGTTCATTGATTTTAGGACTTATAATTGGACAGATTGCCAAGATTCCAGGTTGCGACTTCCTTGCGGACATTGCCCGCCTACTACAACTTGACCTTGTGGTCGGTGGCTCTATCGGCTTAGCTATCGCCTTAGGCTTAAAGCGTGATCCGTTGGTTACCATATCGGCTGTTGCCGTAGGAGCTTTAGGCTACTCACTTGGTGGCAATTGGGGCGATGTGGGTGGCAACCCTATCGGTGCATACCTCGCAGCAATTGTAGGCATCGAGGCTGGCTCGTTGGTATCAAAGCGCACACCTGTGGATATTATCGTCACCCCTCTTGTGGGCGTTATCGTCGGTGGTCTTTTTGCCAAGTATTGCTGTGTGCCTATTGGCGAGTGGGTGATGTCGTTGGGCGAGGTTATCAACCGCGCAACGATGCTCAACCCATTTATTATGGGCGTTATAGTCTCTGTATCGGTAGGCTGTATTCTAACCCTGCCTATCAGCTCCGCTGCACTATGCATATCGATAGGACTTAGCGGTCTTGCAGCGGGTGCTGCCACAGCGGGATGCTGTGCGCAGATGATTGGCTTCGCCGTTATCAGCTTTAAGGATAATGGCGTTGGCGGTCTTATCTCGCAGGGTCTTGGCACCTCGATGTTGCAGATAGGCAACATCGCACGTAAACCTATCATCTGGCTTGCTCCGACCCTTGCAGGTGCAGTGCTTGGTCCTGTATCTACAATGGTATTTAAGATGACCAACAGCCCAGCAGGCGCAGGTATGGGCACAGCAGGTTTGGTAGGTCCTATTGGTTGTTGGGACTCGATGTCCGCGACGATGGATAGCAGCGTGCTAATCTCCGAGATAGTGATTCTCTATTTTGTTGCTCCTGCACTACTAAGTCTCCTCTTCCACGCAATCATGGTACGCCTCGGCTGGGTGAAGGCAGGAGATATGAAGCTCCAACGATAGGATATATCAATAAAAAGTGATACCTTTGTCGCGATGAGTCGTTTTTGGGATATAATACCGCACTGTTTTCGTCGTCGCACTCTCGGTGTGGTGATGACAATCTTCCTGCGTGCCATACTTAACTTTGTGGGTGTGGCAACGCTTATTCCTATACTCATCCTTATTGTCGACAGCAGCAATATCGCCACCACGGGCTACCTAAGTTGGCTCTACAATGCCCTGGGCGTAGACTCCTATCAGACCTTTTCGATTATTGTCTGCCTGGGTGTTATCGCAATTATGGTGCTTAAAAACGTAGCGATTATATACCTCTATCGCTTTGAGCGCGACTACATCTATTCGCTCTACAAGCATCTATCGGAGCGTCTATATGAGGGTTACTACCACAAGGGCCTGGGCTTTATCAAGCATAGCAACACCGCGATACTTACGCGCAACGTAAATGTTGTGAGCTTACTCTTCGCCACCAACATCCTAAAGCCTATCGCAACAATCATAGGCGAGGGATTGCTCCTTTTGCTGATGTTTGTCGCGTTGTTACTCTACTCGCCTATTATCGCACTTATCGCCGTGGGGCTATTTATGCCTATTGTCACACTCTTCTATTTCAGTATGCGTAGGAGGCTTAACTCTATCGGTGACAGGGAGAATGCGGCACAACGCGCCAAAGGTCGTATCGTTGCCGAGACCTTCCGTGGCTATGCAGATATTGAGATAAACAATGCCTTTCCGCTCACACTCAGCAATTTCAGCAAGGCTATCGACGAGGCAGTAAAACTTCGTAAGGAGTATGCCACCATCGGTATGCTACCACAGATGTTTACTGAGGTAGGTCTCGCTATAGGTCTTACGGTTATTATCATCGTAAGCCTCTACAACAGTAGTGACAACCTCGTTATTCTTCTCGGCATCTTCGCCATTGCGGGTGTGCGTTTGCTACCATCCCTACGCACCATTATGGCAAGTTGGAGCTCTATACGCTACAACCGTTACACCATAGATACACTCCTTGAAGCGAATAGCGAGCAGGAACATACTGCAACAGCTACGACTACCGACCGTTTCAATTTTGAGCATAGCATTGAGCTTCGTAACGTGGAGTTCTGCTTCGAGGATAGCGATAAGCCACTGCTCAAAGATATATCGCTTACAATAAACAAAGGCGAGCGTCTCGGCATAACAGGCGCTTCGGGCGTAGGTAAGACCACCCTATTCAATATCATTCTTGGTCTATACCCTGCAACCTCTGGTGCGATATATATCGATGGCGAGAGACTTGACAAGAGCAATATCCGCAAGTGGCAAAATAGCATCGGCTACGTGTCGCAGTCGGTATTTATTGCCGATAGCACCCTTGTTGAGAATATCGCCTTGGGCTACGATAGCAAAGAGGTAGACATCGAGCGTATAAACCGTGTTATCGAGCTTGCCGACCTTACTGAGTTTGTATCGTCACTGCCCGATGGTATCCACTCACGCATTGGCGAGCAGGGCTCAAAAATATCGGGCGGTCAGCGCCAGCGCATAGGCATCGCCCGCGCACTATATAAGAACTCCGAAATCTTGTTCTTCGACGAGGCGACATCATCCCTCGATAACAAGACCGAGGAGAATATCAACAATGCAATACACAACCTATCGCTTAAAAATAGCTCGCTCACGATAGTCATCATTGCACACCGCGAGAGCTCTTTGGAGTATTGCGATAGAATCATAACACTCAAATAACTATGTACGACTACCTAATAGCAGATATACGCCTACGCAGCGACAAAGACCTTGTGGAGATGGGTCTTAGAGGCTTCAAGCCCTTTGCAACCGAGCATACGGGGGATACAGCGTGCACAATGCGATTTGTTGACAAGATAGATGTTGCCAGCTTAGGTAGCCTACGCACACTATCTGAGAGCTACATTGCAGACAGCAACTCCGACAGTGCATTTTACGCCACCGATAATGGTTACCTCTACTCTATTGTTAGCCGTGGCGAGAATCAGCTACCCGCCCTCTTCTATATCGATAGCAACACAAACGAGGTAATAACAGATATTAAACCTTCAGACAACATCTCGCTTGCCGTCTTACGTTTCGGTATCTGGGTAATGTTTGGTACGGTGATGGTAAAATATAATGCCGTAGCTATCCACTCATCGGTTATCGTAGCCGAGGGTCGCGGTGTTCTATTCCTCGGCGAATCGGGCACGGGCAAGAGCACCCACACACGCCTATGGCGAGAGAATATCGAGGGAGCGAAACTCCTTAACGACGACTCTCCTATTGTGCGCATAGTGGATGGCGAAGTACGTGTTTACGGCTCACCGTGGAGTGGCAAGACCCCTTGCTACAAAAATGAGGTCTACCCGATGGCAGGTCTATGTCGCCTATCACAAGCGCCACACAACCGCATCACACGTCTTTCAAACCTTATGGCTATTGGTGCACTACTACCATCGTGTCCACCAATCTTTGCTCACGACAACACACTGCAAGATATGATATGCGCTACGGTAGGAGGTATTGTGCGTGGCACTAAGAGCTACCACTTGGAGTGTCTACCAAACAAGGAGGCGGCCGAGCTATCCTATAACACCATCATCCGCAATGAGTAATCGCCGAGATATAGCCACAGCCGATATAACCGAACTATTGGAGGAGGGTGCGCAATTCAAAATCGTTGTCAGAGGATATAGTATGCTCCCGCTGCTCGGTTTTGGTCGCGACACAATCATTCTACGCAGAGTAAACTGCACGGAGGATATATCTGGTCGTATAGCGATGTTTCGCAACGATAACGGTCGTATCGTGGTGCACCGCATTATAGGCATCAACAGTGGTATCGTATCGCTTCGTGGTGACGGCAATCTATATCAGGTGGAGCAATGCAAAAGAGAGGAGATAATAGCCGTATTAGAGAGCGTAGTACGCGAAAATGGCAAGGAGGTAAGCTGTATCTCACACCATTGGCATAGAATGGAGCGTCTATGGCTCAGCACACCGCTATGGATGCGCAGATACGCCCTTGCAGTATTGCGCCGTGTTGCAGATTTTAGAAATAAAAAACGACGATAGATATGGATATTAGAATTGGTCAAGGCTACGATGTACACGCCCTTGCCGAGGGTCTACGCTTGGTACTATGTGGCGTAGAGGTAGAGCACACGAAGGGCTGTGTAGCACATTCCGATGGCGATGTAGCCATTCACGCGCTCTGCGATGCACTCTTGGGAGCATTGGCATTGGGCGATATAGGTAAACTCTTTCCAGATAGCGACCCAAAGTATAAGGGTATCGACTCTACGAAGCTACTAAGCGTGGTTGTGGAGCGTATCACCAACGAGGGCTACAAGATTAGCAACGTAGATATTACCATCGCTATGCAGCGTCCTAAGCTCCGCCCACACATAGACCATATGCGCGAACGCCTATCAGAGGTTATGGGTATCGACGTAAACCGTGTATCCATCAAGGCTACCACCACCGAACGTCTCGGCTTCGAGGGCAGAGAGGAGGGCGTGTCAGCCACCGCCGTAACACTACTTATCAAGGAGTAACACGACACCCTATAACAGAAATAGAGTGAATAAAAAGTGTATTTTGTCGTTACGCTTGCCCCGGGAATGCTCATTTACGCACATAACAGAAATAGAGTCCTACGGAACAATCCATAGGACTCTATTCGTTTATCACTATACGGACTATCGAGTAGTACCTTCACCAGGTTTACCGAAAGCAATATCTGCCTCATCAGCAACCTCATGGCCTGGCTCCTCAGGAAGAACATAACCCTTGTATACCTGTACAAGCTTAACAGTGTAGTTCAAGAAGTCGTTATCAACTGGAGCAAGTTTAATGCTTGCATAGCGCTTCTCGCCTGTTGTATTCTCATCAACAACCACAACGAGATCACCACCATTGACAATATCCTCAAGGTTGCTTGCGTGAATCCACTCCTGACCCTCTTCAGAGATTGTTACCTCAAACTGTGATACCAAATCAAGGTTTAGGTACTGCTGAACTGTGCTTAGATCAACATTAAGCTCACCGCCATCAGCCGATACGATGTAGTTACCATCCTCGTCAACAGCCAAGATAGCCTCACTGACAACAGGATCTGGAAGATAATCCTTCAAAATACCAGAGATGTCAAAACCGCCCTCGCAACCTACTGCGAACAAAGCCACCGAAAATAGTAGCGCAAAAAATTTCTTCATAGTTTTAAGTATGTTTGTTTGTGTAATAATTTATTAGTGCAAAGTTATAATTTTATTTTATGTTTGCAAAATAATTACAGTTATTTCGTCGACTTTTCTTTTTTTCTATGACCACACTCCTTGCCACACTCCGAGCAGGAGCAACTATCGCCACACACAAAAAAGCGCCATACACGACGTACCACGACAACACCTACGACAATGGCAACAACCGCCACCACAACCTCTTGCCAACCCCCTATCATAGCAACAGAACTATATGGTAAGCTATCCACGCCATAACCCACGCAATAAGGGTGTTATATATCGCAGAGCCAACCGCCCACTTCCAATTCAACTCCGAGCCGATAGCCATAATCGTTGCGAAGCACGGCATATAGAGCAACGAGAAGATAAGGAAAGCCACCGCCGTAGCCGTAGAGATACCATTTGTCATACGGCGACCGACATCCTTCGAGAGCACATCCTCGCTCTCAGGCTCCTGGTCGTTAGGCTGCGCGTAGAGCACATTCATCGTACTTACTACAATCTCCTTTGCTGGCACACCCGACAACAATGCCACGGTAGTCTGCCAATTCATATCCATCGGCTCAAACACCGGCTGGCAGAACTCGCCAATACGACCCATATATGACTGCTCATAGCCCACAGTCTCAGTCTCGCCATCCATCTTTGGGCGAGGATAGTAGCTTAGCAACCACACCACTATCGAGGCAAGCAAAATCAAGCCACCCATTTTCTTCAAATACTGCGCACACTTGGACCACATATGTCGCAACGTAGCCTTAGCCGTAGGTATGCGGTATGGCGAGAGCTCCATAACAAATGGCGCCTCTTGCTTGCTAAACATAAATCTGCGCATTAGTCGTGCCGATACCACCGCCATAAGGATTCCAAACAGATAAAGCAAGAATAGCACGCTACCAGCATTTTCAGGGAAGAACAACCCCACTATCATTATATAGATAGGCAAACGCGCACTGCACGACATAAATGGGACTACCATAGTTGTGATTATACGCGAGGTAGTACACTCTATGGTACGGCACGCCATAACAGCTGGCACATTACATCCAAAACCCATCACCATAGGGATGAAGGACTTGCCGTGCACACCCATACGGTGCATCACCTTATCCATAATAAATGCTGCACGGGCAAGGTATCCCGAATCTTCAAGGATAGAGATAAAGAGGAAGAGAATCATAATGTTTGGCAGAAACACCAATACACTACCCACACCACTAATCACACCATCGGTGAGCATATCCCTAAATGGTCCATCGCCCATCATGCCACGCACGGCATTATAGAGCCAATCGACACCCGCATCAATCCAATCCTGAGGGTAAGCTCCAAGTCGGAATGCACAGAAGAACATAAACCACATCAGAGCAAAGAATATCGGGAACCCCCAAATTCGATGAGTCACAATCTCATCTATCTTATCGCCTATGGTGCTACGCTTCCGCTCCGAAGCCTCGTAGGTCTCCTTCAACGCACCAGATATAAAACCATATTTCTGCCCTGCAAGCGCCGTCTCGATATCCTCATCCAACGCCTGCTCAATCTCCATTCGCGCCGTCTCCGCCATCTTCACCCATCTGTCGTAGTGTGGTGCAGACTCCAACAGAGCCTTAATCTCCTCGTCGCCCTCGATAAGTTTCAGTGCATAGTAGCGTGGTGGAAAGAGTGCAATAAGTTCCTCGCGATGCTGACGCATATCGGCATTTAGCTCTGCGAGGTTCTCCTCGATAACCGTACCATAGCCAATATGAATATGTCGCACGCTCTGCTCACGGTTTTCGTAGACCTCAATTACCGCCTCCAAGAGATTATCAATACCCACACCCGTTGGCGATACCACCGGTATCATTGGGATACCCACCATCTTACCCAATGCCTCGTGGTCGAATTTTGCTCCACTACGCTCCAACTCATCGTACATATTCAGCGCCACCACCATCTTTGGGCTTATATCAATAAGTTCAGTTGTGAGGTAGAGGTTACGCTCCAAGTTCGATGCCACCACGGTGTTAACAATAACATCTGGGGGGTTGTTGATAAGGTGGCGACGCACATATATCTCCTCAGGCGAGTATGCCGAGAGGGCGTATGTTCCTGGCAGGTCGGTCACCTCAATGGTATAGCCCTTATATTTAAGTGTTCCGCGCTTAGCATCCACCGTAACGCCGCTATAATTACCTACGTGCTCGCTACGACCACAGAGCGTATTAAAGAGCGATGTCTTACCCGAGTTTGGATTACCCACCAGGCCGATGGTTATATGGTTATGCGTACTATCAAGCGCCTGCGAGACTATATCTTCGCTATCGATAAGTGTCGAATCATCCATCGAGACAAGCTTGCTTGCCTCCTCACGTGTCATCACCACAATCATCTCCGCCTCCTTGCGACGCAGCGAAATATCGTAGCCCATAATGTGATACTCGATAGGGTCTTTGAGAGGGGCATCAAGAATCACCGTCACCTCCTGACCGCGCACAAAGCCCATCTCCATAATACGACGACGGAAACCGCCATAGCCAAGAACCTTGACCACGGTAGCCGTCTCACCTGTTTTCAAATCACTTAACCTCATACTTATAAATATTCGCGACAAAAGTAAGAAATAAGCTCACGCAGGTCAATCCCTAAAAATGGTTATTTTTTGCCTATAAAACCAATACAACGACTACTCGTCTATTAAAAAACATAGATAAATCACTTATTTAGGCGAAAAAAATAATAAAAACTATTGCAAATGAAATTATAATTCTTAACTTTGCATAAAGAACAAACACTTAATTTTTAATGATATGAAGACATTAGTAGAAAACATTGCAGCTCAGTATGAGGCTT
>JAEIGA010017115.1_pt1 | contig 11040 bp, 17 predicted proteins | sample 9270691 | NCBI WGS metagenome assembly JAEIGA01 (sample SAMN17057246, study PRJNA624740) | gut metagenome | biome: biome; isolation source: fecal sample | host: Bos grunniens | place: China: Xizang | collected 2019 | reverse complement strand
TTAAAGATTTGAATGACCTTATTCTGAAATGGGCTAACGAAGGATTTAACGACAAGGAAGGTTTAGTGGCACAAAAGGACTTGGAAAAGATTACTGACGTTGTGCAGGAGTCGTTTTTGGATATGATTAAGGTTGACGCTATGCGGGAGCAGATTAAGACTATGAATCAGACTCTTGACGCACATTTGAATAGGTTTCAGTAAAATACTGAATAGTGTAAAAATAGTGAAAGTGGAGATATATATTTTATCTCTACTTTTTTTGTTTGATTGATATTTTATTTCTGTGATTTATAGCCCCCCTGTATTGTAATATAAAAAACGTTTGGTGAGTTGGGTCTGTGAGTGCTACTCTCAAATTGTCAGAAAATTCATCGAGAAGTCTGACAATTACCCCCGTGTCTGTAAATTGTCTGAATATTCCATAAATTGTAGTGAATTGTACCCATCCCCTCCCCCTATATTCAGACAATTCGTGAAACGTGCGTGGTTGAGCCGTGAAACATAAATTATATTTGATACAATATAAATTTTTTAAAAAAAAATACAATTATTTTTTGTCAAAAAAGGAATAACGATTTTATGCGGTTTGAGGGTACTTTTTTATCAAAAATTGAATTTTTTTCTTCCTATTAGAGGCACTTTTTCGAGGGGCTTGTGTTTTGATGCGTGTTGTGTGCTTAATAGGGTCACGGGCAATAGTGCCCACAATACACACAAGCCCACAAAGGCGAAGGAGGATAATATGAACAGAAATGAAAACTATAACACAAGGTCAATGGAAGCAATCGGAAGGGCACGTTTGGAGGTTCGCATTGTATCGGATGCGGAGGCGAAGTCGGGTGTAGGCAGACACGTTTGCAAGTGCCCTTCGTGCAATAATGCCGTCAATCATCACAAGTGGGTGAAGATAACAGGATGTGTAGGGTTTTCGGACTCAAAACGGGCACGTTACATCGGTTATGAGTGCTTCTTGCCGATGGATTATCACGACGATGAAGAGTATATCAACGTTAATATGGATGGCACGGATAACACAACACAACATCGCCTTCCTCACGTTTCGGTCGAGTTTGAGATTGTTTCTAAAAAGTATGGCACGGGTGCGATGGCTGTAAAAAGTGCTTTCGGCTTCGATGGAAGTGAACCTGATGAGGCGTTTATGAGAGTTTATACGAGGCTTCTTTTCATAGGTTATCAGAAGACGAAGAGAAGCAATCATATCGAGAGTGATTGCACGGTATCGGCAGAGGGGCACGTTCGCTTCCGCTCATTACAAGGGCTTCAGAAGTTTCTTGCGGGATGCACGGCTGAGGAATTAGAGTGCTTCCGTGATATGCGATGTGGTGCGCACATTCACGCTTCTTGTTTGTGGGCGAGGTCTTATTGGTGCGGTGTTCAAGTATTCAAGCCTGTTTTAGAACGTATTGAAGCGATGAGTGCTTCAGAACGTTCAACAATCTTCGGAAGTGATTTTCGCGGATATGCTTCAGATGAGGTCGGTGGTCACGGATGTTGTATAAATTACAGGACACGCCACAACACAATCGAGTTTAGATTATCACGCATCCACGATACAGAACAATTTTTGAGGGTTGCTAAATGGTGGAGGGCGGTTATCGCTTGTGTTAACTCATACGGGCAGATGGTTGAAGATGGCGTTATGGATGCGAAGGCGTTGGGTAAGAAGTGCGGAAGGATAGATGTTAGATGGGATAAGTTTTCGAAGGGGCGTTAAAAGCCCCTTCGGGAATTGAAAACCAAAACAGAAAACCAAAACCAAAAACAGAAAACAGGAGGAAAAAACAATGAAGAAAAACGAAATGAAGGCAATTATGAAGGCGTGGGAAGCAAAAAATCAGAAGGTTAACGCAAGGGCGAAGGCGTTTTCGGTTGAGGCGTCAATCGAAAATGAGATTGCATACGAGGAAGACGTGGCACTCTTTAAAGAGTTAACCGCCGATGGATATTTAAAAACGGGATATTATAACCCGTATAACGACCTCTCAATTATGCGATAATTGAAAACAGAAAACAAAAACCGCCTCAGATTTTTGAGGCGGTTTTTTTGTGCCCTTTTTTCTGTATATCGAAAACCAAAAACAGAAAACGAAAACCGCTTCAGATATAGTCTTATTTTCTCATATTTTGCCCTTCAAGGCGTTTTTAAGTATTCAATGATAAAATTATCCATAAAAGCATAAAATCGAAAAATAAAGCCTTAAAATGAAAAATAAAAGCATACCGTCACATTGTGACAATTTAAAAATAAAAAATCACATTGTGACCGATTTTAACGTGTTCTATATTACAATTCAAAATGTCACATTGTGACCGAATCGAGCGTGTCCTATATTACAATTCAAATGTAATTTTTTATTTTAAAAATTAAAATTAAAAACGCACCGCACCCCGCACCGCCTATATAGGAAAGCAGTTCCCCGCATACGCTCTGTAAGTATAATGAGTATATGATACGTGGCATCATCCATAGTATATCCGTATATTATTTAGATACCGCCATAGTCGTATATAGATACTATTCAGATACCGAATCATAGTAGTCAGATACAACCGAATTGTAATATAATACACGCCAATAGATTGATAAATAAAAATTAAAAATGCAAAACGCAGACCAACTTGCCGCCTGCTGCCTCACTGCTGCCACAGGTGGAACTTTAGTTTCCACCCTATATATTGTATATATTATGTGTATATATGTATTTACATACTATATATAGATTTGTAAATTTAAAATATATTTTAATTTAACGTGTTTTATATTACAATTTAAGTTTGCGGATTAGGTTTTTACCTGTTTGTCTGTCGTTTTGTCGTGTTTTATATTACAATTTTTATGCCTTTCTGTTGCTTGACGTGTAATTTATAAACTCATTTAAAGGCTCATATACAGGATTTATATATTAATATATATATTTATACATTTATGTATATATAGACTCTATTTAATGTATATACGTGTATTTTAAAGCCATATACAGACTCATATATACATATATAGATTTGTTCACTTTGTTCGGGTTTGAATTGTAATATAAAACCATTCCCGATTTTGAAAATCAAAAATGAAAATCGTAATTGTAATATAAAACCCCGCAAAAACGAAAACCGAAAACGAAAAATAAAAACTCTGAACGTGTTTTATATTACAAAAAATCAAAAACGAAATATTAAAACGTGTTTTATATTACAATCTAAACTCTGAAAATAAAAATTAAAAAATAAAAAACAGAAAACAAAAATGTTTCCTGTTTTTAAAATTGATTTTTGGTTTCTAAAAACGAATTTTATTTTTGATTTTTAAAACTATAATCAAGAATAATATCGTCTTTGATATAATCTGTCGTGTTGTTCGTGTGCATTTTAACTGTTGCCTCAATCGGTGTTCCACTCGGAATAATCAAATCGTAATCTGAAAATTTCCACACGTTTCCTCTTGTGTCTACGAACTCAAACTCGTTCTTGATACCTGTTGTTTGAATCCAACCTGTTCTTGTGTAATGCGTATCTGTATAAGCACAAAACAGAATAAGCAGAAAAATAACTGTTCCAAGTAAAATACTTTTTAAGACTATAAAAAACTTTTCAACTCGTTCACTCCATACCATTTATACAACCCTCCTTATATTGTAATTATATCATATTTATTTAATTATGTCAACAACTTTTTATTGTAATATAAGACACTTTTGAAATATAATTGTAATATAAAACCCTTTCACTACTGCGTGAATCTAACGTGTTTTATATTACAAATATCACCGAAAAAAAGGAGTGGTATTAAACCACCCCTTCCATTAAATCATCAATATAACTTTTGTGCCGACCATCTTTAGTCTTTTTTGAGAATCTTTTTGACGTTCTCTGCACATACCAATCATCATAGGAATCGTAATCTCTGCCGTACATATAATTATACCAATTATAAGCGGTTTTCGAAATCGGAATCCAATGTCGATTTGATACCATAGCCTTACCTTCGTAATCAGACCAACCCACCCCAAAGAGTTTTGTGCCCTCTTTACTCATAAGGATAAAACGATTGCCGTGAATCTCATTTTCAAAAAGCATTTCACCACGCTTACTAAAATGTAAAAAGAATCTGCGGTCAATATCGTAGTAACTTTTCAGATTTTTCATAACGTATAATGCCGTATCTGAAAACTCTTTTGTTGACGTGCCGATAATTCCATTCATCATCACCCCAACATCACACGAACCCTGTTTTGCCTTAATGCGTTTGGGAACGCTTGTAATCGGAAACGGATGACAATTTGCAACATCAATGTTTGAGCCTGTACCTATACGAAAATGTATAGCAATCTCTTTTGTTTTTGGGTCTTTTCTAATGGCAACGTAATCATCGTAGAAATCCTTGACATTAAAATAACCCTTTTTGTACTTGATTGATTTTCCATCATTCCACATCATACCCATACCGTGAGGATTAGTTAATGCCATATTCTGAATCTCCTCGTATGTGAACGATGCCTGTTCTTTAGTCTGCAAAGCACATACACACATAATCTTACCACCTTTCTTTAAGTGCTATTTTTAGTTACGCCTTATTATACCATACTTTTTTCAAAATGTCAAGACCTGCATAATTGTAATATAAAACACATTCAAAAGCCACCCTCGCTCCCGCAATCCAATGTGTTTTATATTACAAATAAATACGACAGAAATAATTGTAATATACAACACTTTAATATATATTAAATATATAATAATACAACGTGTTTTATATTACAAATCAAAACGCAAAAAAGGGCTTAATAAAGCCCGTTTCTTGCCATTTCGTGCATATACTCACGCACCTCTCTTGCCATTCCCTTATAGGTTTCGATGGGGTCTTTCCAAGTCCACAGGGCACACCTCCATTCTGTACCATAAACCCCGCACAACGCACCGACAAGGTACGCCCCAAAGTGAGGACGCTGATTGAACGTGTCCTTGTACCAATCGGAGAAATTCATCTCATAGAGAGCCTCCTTGATAGCGTCTTCCACGTCATAGTATGCGTCAAAGTCGGCAAACTTAATAGCCGTCTTGACATACACACAGAAAATCTGCTCATCAGACAGATTACGACTCGGACGAACCCCGTGGCGCATAGGGAGAGCCTCCACAGAGTCCATAGCCTCTGCGAATCTATCAAAAGACCAATCAGTTGCACAGTTAATCATTGTAGCCATAGTAAAGTCCTCCTTATAAAAAACCGACCAAAACAGGTAAACCCTTAACTCTTGAATACATTATACCACATCTTTCATTGAATTGCAAGACAAAAATCATACAACTTTTTTGTGCAATCTGCCTATTGTAATATAAGACATTTTTGAAACTTTCTGCGGCAAATATTTGTAATATAAGACACGCCCGCTGCTCCGATTGTAATATAAGACACGTCAGCCCTCGCAGGAGCGACCCGCAACAGAACGTGTTATATATTACAATTATATATTTGTAATATAAGACACTTTATACATATACAATTCATAGTGTTTTATATTACAATTAAATACACCAAGAAATTTAAAACGTGTTTTATATTACAATTTTGAAACAGAAAAGGGCTGACCATTTCGGTCAACCCTTTTTGAATTATCCCGCATATCTTTCTTTCATAGCGTTTAGAAACTCTTCTGCGTCCTTGCGTATTCTCTCTGCCTCACGGAGCGTCTTTTGAGAAACGGGAATAGTAATTGTAACTGTATTTCCATTCTCGTCAACAACCTTTTTGGTTCTCGGCTGAGGATAGTAATTCAAATCCTCGTGTGCCTGTTCCATAACTGCAACTGCAAGAGCGTTAAGTCCATCAACATCATAATTGTTCTGTTTCATTTTAAAGTCCTCCTTTAAAAAGTGCTATTTCTTAATTTCTGTACTAATTATATCACACTTTTTAATATCTTGCAAGTCAAAGATTGAGTCTGATTTTTGTGCATTTTGTATATTGACAATAATTGTAATATAAAACCCTTTCCGAATTTCCTCACCTGCGAATTGTAATATAAAACACTCCCGACTCCCCGCCCCACCCGAACGGCAGAACGTGTTATATATTACAATTTCTACAAAAGAAAAGCGGGAACTTTTCATTCCCGCTTTCGATATTACGTGATTGAAAATCTTCTTGTAATACCTTCCTTTGAATACTCATTCCACAGACTCGGCATTTCTGCTTTAAGTTTTTTAGAATCAAGAGTGGTTGAGATAACGATTGTGTAGTTAACTGTAAATCCACCGACTTCAACGTGTTCTTCGTTTCCCATTTCTTCCTTGATTTCATCTTTGATAGCGTCTGCTTTTCTCTGCAAAGCCTTAATCTGTTCTTCAAGTGTTTTTAATTCTCTAATCTGTTCAACTGTCATCTTTAGTGACCTCCTTTGTTTTTCTATATTATACCACACCTTAAAACAGATTGCAAGTATTTTTTTTGAAAAATATTGTAATATAAAACACTTTCTAATTTGCCGCCAACGACCCAATCGCTACTGCACCTGCGAATTGTAATATAATACACGTTGAAAACTGCCGTCACGCCGCCCAATCGGGCGTGTAGAGCGTGTTTTATATTACAACTTCATATTTGTAATATAATACACTTTGAAATGTGCCTGTACGAGGAGATTTTAAGTGTGTTTTATATTACAAACCCTATTATTGTAATATAATACACGTTTTATCTGTCCTACATAACGTGTTTTATATTACAAATAAGGTAATTGTAATATAATACACTTTAGAATACCTGTACGAGAGAGTAATTGTAATATAATACACGTTAAGAATCATATATATAACGTGTTTTATATTACAATAAAACCGTGAGAAAATAATTGTAATATAATACACTTTAAAAACCCGCTTTTACAGGGTTATTTTGACGTGTTTTATATTACAAAACGTTAATTGTAATATAAAACCCCTTAAAACCTGTGCCTCGTTGAGTCGGCTGATGATTTGAGCGTGTTTTATATTACAATTTCGGTTTTGCTGAACTGCTGAAAGTGTTTTATATTACAATTCTACCGAAAGAAAAGGGAGAACTTTCGTTCCCCCTGTTTTCTTTAGAACTCACGTTCCTTGATTGTATCACGGAACATCAAACCATAACGGCTTGTCATTGTGGTACGAATATCGAACCCGTCTTGTGCATACCACCCAAACTTGTCATCGGGTTTAGCAATTATCAACTGTTCCCAAATGTCTTCGTTGGGGTCGGTTTCGGTTTCGTCTTCGAGATAGAGTAACTTCATCCCGTTGTCGTAGGTTTTAAGTACAACCCCGTACTCATAACCATCGTAGCGACCAAACTCCATACCAAGAAAAACTTTGATTGTTTCCATAATAGAACCCTCCTATTTGCTTATCAATGTGCCTGTTCCTTTTGGAACTACCTGTATTATACCACATCTACTTCCAAATTGCAAGAAAAATTTTCATAAAATAATTGTAATATAAAACACTCCCGCAGGAGTCACCCGCAGGAACAAAAGAACGTGTTTTATATTACAATGGGTTTTATATTACAATTCAGAACGGGTTTTATATTACAATTTCGCAGGAATTTCCCGTGTTTTTATTTAAAACGCCCATTTACGCCCGTGTGCGTGGATAATTGTAATATAAAACGTGCGTGAACCCGCCAAGCAATCGACTCTGATAATATAATCGTGGTATCAACCGTAGTATATATATCATACTATTCAGATACATTATAACGTGATAACGTGTTATATATTACAATTCAAAACTGCAAACGCAACTGAAAAATGAAAAAGTCACGACATTTGCCGTGACTCTTTCGTAATAGGAGGTCTTTATCTAAACTTTATGAAACGAGTTTTACTTCCCACCCGTCACATTTTCCGTATTTCAAAGCCTTATCAATTCCCTTTTTGGTTGCAAGTTCGGGAATGTATGCGTAATCTCTAAAGAAAATATTTCTGTGCTTTCCTGTTGTGGTTGAGTAATCATAATCTGACCCAACGAAAACAGTTTTTGTTGAGTAATCGACCACCGCAATTAACGAATAGTAACTCTGAAACATAAGCAATCCGTCATCGTGAATTACAAACTGATTCATCGCCCCGTTACCTCTGTCGTTAATCATCTGTTCAACTGATACTGTAAGAAATCTCTTTTCGTTAAAGTTCTGCATAATGTTTACCTTTCCTTTCTGTTTAGGTTTTCGTGTTCTGTTCTCTTGAACAATTATATTATATCATAATATATATTTAATGTCAACAACTTTTTTATAATTTTTAAAATATATTTTTGTAATATAAAACACTACAAAAGCCTTTCGTTATAGGAAATTGTAATATAATACACTTTAAAATTATCAGCCGCCCGCTGCCGTGGGTGTTTTTAATGTGTTTTATATTACAACTACTGCATTATATGGGGTTTTATATTACAATTCAAAAATAAAAAATAAAAATCGTGTTTTATATTACAATTAAAAATGAAAATTAAAAAAGGTAAACCAAAACGGTTTACCTTTTCAAAATTAAAATCATAATTCAGAATATCGTGCATCGGCTATTCTTTGTAACTGTTTAATTTCATAATCTTCCCACTCAACTCCATCATAAAAACCGACAATGCGCCTAACTTCTTCATAAAAACCCTTCTTAATATTCAGACTTTCAATACTCTTTTTTGCTAATGAAAAATTACCTCTTCTCATAATACACCTCCATAATAATGTCAAGCATTTTCTGTTCAATCTTTTTAAGAATCCAAAGCGGTAAATACCTTTCAAGCGTGTAAGCCTTTCCACGATTAAGTAAAACAGTATCAGTATAACCAAAAGCATTTGCGGGGGTTTCTACTGAAACATACGGCTCAATCTCAATTCCGCAACAACCCTTTTCTCCAACGTATTCGGGTTCGTTAAGGAAAAACTTGTATTCTTCCTTGTTGTATTTTCTTGTGCAAACTAATGTTGTTTTCATAGTCCTGCCTCCTTTTTGATAATTAAATTATATCATATATATTTTAATATGTCAAGAATTATTTATAATTATTTATTGTAATATAAAACACATTCTAACTGTTATTTGTAATATAAAACCCCACGGCAGTAAGGCTTTCAACGTGTTTTATATTACAATTATGTAAATGAAACGGGGCTTCAATTAGCCCCGTTATTTTCAAAAGGTGTATCTTTCAGAATCACTTTATCAAAGACTCTATATTCACACTCTCCGTATTTATTAAGAATAAAACCTGTAACTACAATATCATTTGTATGAATATCTCCGTGACCGCCATAGTTTATATAATTATAATACGGCTCTCCATTGTATTCCTTGCCGTTTCCTTGCTCATCTAAACATCTACCTACCGAAATATCAACAAACGGATTTAAAGCCATTAAAAGCACCATTAAACTAATTATAAACATATATTTACCTCTATTTTTCTATTAAATCATTTATATTATCACTACCATTTTTTAGTTCCCATTCGTCTGCTATACGTTCACCGCCTTTAAAACGATAAACAGGAAATTCTCCAAAATCTAAATAAGAAAATTTACCTATATAACCATCAAATGTTTTTATATATTTTGGATATTTCATAATCAATCCTCCCAAAAACTCTTTTTTGCTTCTGCATAATATTCTGCATCAAACTCTGCACGACATTCATCATCAATTCTATCATAGAAATCGAGTGCCTGTTTCCGTGTGTAGCCGTAATCTTTCTGAATCTGTGTAATAACGTGTTCTTTAATAAAATACATAATTAGTTCTCCTTATCTAATTCATCAAGTATCTCATTAACGAGTTCCCAATCTTCTGAATCAAGTGCCTGTTCAAGTCTTTCAATAAGTGCCATAACTAATACCTCCCTTTTGATAATGCAATTATATCATATTATATAATATATGTCAATATAAAAAATCAAATAATTAAAATATATTTATAATTGTAATATAATACACTATATAATACAAATTGTAATATAATACACTTTAATATATATTTACAAAGCGTGTTTTATATTACAATTTTTGCACCCGTTTTTTACAGTATGTATATTATATTGAATATTTGGGTGCAAAAGTACAAAAGCAAAAAGACAAGTCATATTTCAGACTTGCCTTTTCTTTGAGGAGGACTAACAATGAAAGAACATTTTTTTTAACTTTAATGTAAAACCTGCATTTGTTTCAAGTATCGTCCGATTGATACAACCATTAGATACCCTAATTCGTTTTGTGGTCTTACTTCCCTTACAACTATATTATATCATAATTGATATTATTTGTCAAGACTATCTATAAACTTTTCTGCTTCTTTTTCTGTTTTAAAAAAGAAATCGTCACCACAATACTGAACAGTATATTCATTCTGTCCGTACAGATTAAATGTTATATCAAAATCTTTGTACTTAAAACTCATAAAATCAATTTTGTATGCTTTATTCATTTTGGTCTACCTGCCTTTCTGATATAAGTATATCATATATGAAATTAAAAGTCAAGAACGAATATTTGTAATATACAACACGTCGAACCTGTAATTAAAAACGTGTTGTATATTACAATTATATATTTTGAACGTGTTTTATATTACAAATTTTGAATAAAAAAAGCCTAATCCTCCGCAGAATAGGCTTTTTTATGTTTACGTTTACGGCTATAAATTTTTGCGTGGTCTATAACCGAAGGTCGAAAACCGACAAAGGTTTTACGCTCCTGTTTGCGTTTCAATTTATCGCTATTCTTCTTCAACATCGTCATCATCCTCCTCATCTTCATCGTCATCGGAATCTGTATCAATTCCTAACATTTCAAAAATCCACTCATCCTCAAACCACAGAAGGTCATTTACTTCTGTAAGGTCGGGGGTTTCAGAAAAACAATCTAAAGACAAAAGCGACATAAGTTCTTCTTCTTTATCGTTTTCCTGTATTGTGTTGAGAGTATCAATAGCACCACTCCAACAAGCATCCATCAAATCATTGAAATCATAATCCTTGTAAATTCTCATTT
>JAEIGA010017114.1_pt1 | contig 11040 bp, 8 predicted proteins | sample 9270691 | NCBI WGS metagenome assembly JAEIGA01 (sample SAMN17057246, study PRJNA624740) | gut metagenome | biome: biome; isolation source: fecal sample | host: Bos grunniens | place: China: Xizang | collected 2019 | reverse complement strand
TTCCGTAGTGACGGCAATACGTTGAGGAAAGTTATAATCCGGTCTATTGTCACAATATATAATTCCATCCCTATCAAATGAGCGCAAACCATAATCGCTACCATTATATCTAATTGTAGACAAATATCTCCCTTTGCCAGATGGTGTGTCAATGAAAGCAGTAGAGTCATTTAAGTAAGCTCCTTCCGCAGCATATAGTTGATATTGACTTCCCATAAATGCAGCGTCAAAACCGCTTTCTTTTTGTGCGTTAGCTGCATCTTCATTATATCCCTGTTCAAGCACAAAACCATTTCCCCTAAGAAACCTAACATTACTATTAAGTCTTTGCGAAATATTCATGCTAACATAATATGGATTAAGAATAGTAACAGGGTTAGAACACATATACACAGGAACATATCTTCTCTGTTGTCCTTGGCCTCTGGCTACAGTCTTATGTAAAGACTGGAACTTACTAACTTCATTAGGACAGTAATGGTCTGTTTCTGATTGAAATTCATCAAAGAGCATACAGGAGGTATCACTAAAGAAGTGAGAAAGCTTTTTTAATTTATCAGCACTGTTCAAAGCACAGGCATAACCACAACTTTCAGCCTGTTCACTTCCTATTCTCCTAGCGAATAACTCATGATATGCACCACTCGCCTGTTTCTTTGAAAACAGCTCCCACTCTGGAAAGAATAAACCGTTTATATCCTTAAAGTACCTCTCTGCTATTCCATCCATTTCATCCTTGAATCTATCAACAAGCATGAATTTTTCTTTTTTCTTTAGCCACCTGTTAAACACTAACCTATTAAAATAAGTAGTCTTTCCAGCGGTTCTGTTTGACGTTACCATGAAGATTTCTGGTGTATTACCGTCAAGGTCTTTCATTGACAGTAATTTAGTGCCATCGTAGTATTTAGGCATAGTATCACTTCCTGTATTATTTTCATTTATATTATATCACTCTTGACTTTTTCTGTCAAGTATGATATACTTTTTATTAGGGAAATATAAGAAAGGAGGTACTTTGCATGAATGTTACTCCCTTACTTGTTTCCGTTGCTTTCATCGTTTTCGATGTACTTACAGGATGGCTTAAAGCAGCAATCACAGCAACATTGAATAGCTCAATCATGAGAACAGGACTTTTAAGAAAGTTAGGCGAGATACTTTCAATCTTGTTTGGCTATGTATGCCAATATTCATTGCCTTACTTGGGGCTTGAAGTAAAGTTTCCGTTTGCTGGCGCTATTGCAACTTATATAGTGCTTATGGAGACAGCCAGCATAATCGAGAATCTGTGCGCTATCAATCCAAACATGCGTGAAGCTCTGAGCAAGGTTTTTGATGATAACAAGCTGCCTGTAGTAAAAAATGAAGAAGCAGAGGGAAAACATGTTAGAAAAGATTCTTGATTTAATTCAAGACATGTTCATGTTTTCGTACAACAGAGCAAAATCAATATTTGAAAGCGGTGATAACATGCTTAAAACTAATCAAGAAATTGCAAAAGAAATTTTTCAAGGTAAATGGGGAAACAATGAAGAACGTAAGAAACGACTCAGAGAAGCGGGTTACGATTATGAAAAGATTCAGTCCATTGTTGACGCCATGGCTGCTGCATTGCCTATGGAAGAAATTCTTAAAAAGGCTGATGATTACGACAGACAGAATGGCATTGTCCCCATTGAAATTCATGGAACTGAAACTATGGAAATTGATGTTGACTTAAATCGTTACAATAGTATCAAACTTAACTTCATAGCAGGTGGCACAAATGTATGACTGGATAGCTGAATGGACTAACCAAAATCCTTTGTGGGATAGAGCTACTAAAGCACATAATGTCGATATTATCGCTGGTTACTTTCTTAACCATGGGTGGACTATGGAAGCTGTTTGCGGTATGCTTGGCAATATGGAAGATGAAGGACTTTTCAATCCCGGGCAATGGCAGATTGGTTATCCTATTTATGGTGAATCTTCATCCATTGGCTTTGGATTGGTTCAATGGACTCCATGGTGGAAATATGGAGACTGGGTAGAATCCATGGGCGAATCTATGGAGAACTATGATTTACAGCTAGACCGCATCCAGTACGAGCTAGAAAATGGCCTTCAATGGGAAATGAGAGCTGGTTACGATATATCCTTTGCGGATTATGTAACGCTTGAACAAGACCTTGATTATATGACTAGAGCCTTTTTCTGGTGCTATGAATACGGTACTTGGTTCGATAGCCGTGTCACTAATGCTTATTACTGGTGGAATTACCTTAACGGCTCTGTTCCACCTCCACCTACTCCAACTCCCACCCCTACAAAGAGCAATCAAATGCCTATAATGTTTTTCTTAAAACCAAAATGGAAAAGAGGGTAAAATAATGGCGATAAGAACACAGGAAGAACTTATCACGCAGTTTAACACTATTATCGGTGAAGAAAACACAAGCGATGAAGTGCTTAACTTCATGACAGATATGCGTGATACTCTGGCCGATAGTGGTCAAGAAACTATTGCTGCTCTGCGTCAACAAGTTACTGACACAGAAAACGCATGGAGGAAAAGATATCGTGATGCCTTTATGGGCAATCGTGAGGATGTTCCTCCTGACGAGCCTGACCCTCCAAAGGTTAAAACCTTTGAAGATTTATTTACTACAAAGGAGTGAATTAAGATGCCTAGAAAAGTAGCTGTATCTACGCTTAATGCAAGTACCATTGATATTCTCAATGTTATTAGGGACAATGCGTCCCTTGCTTATCAGAATAGTGTGCCCACTGTAGCCACTGTTACTGATATTCCTAAAGTTGGAGAAGTCCTCTATGGTACTCCCGCTTTTGCGAATGAGTTTATCAATGCTCTAATCAATCGTATCGCTATCGTTCGTGTAAAGAGTGCAACTTTCAATAATCCTTATGCAAGGCTCAAAAAGGGCTTTGTGGAATATGGTGAAACCATCGAGGAAATTTTCGTTGGAATTACCAAAGCATTTACTTTCTCACAGGAGAAGGCAGAGAGTAGAGAACTGAAACAGTATAAGCCTAATGTAAAGAGTGCTTTCCACGCCATGAACTGGAAAGTACTTTATCCTGTCTCCATTTCTATGGAACAGCTCAAACAGGCTTTCCTGTCTGCCGAGGGTGTAACTGACCTGATTGCAAAAATCACTGATGCCATTTACACAGCTGCCAACTACGATGAGTTTCTTCTGTTCAAGTATCTCATCATTAAGAGTGTAACTGCTGGCAAGTTCAAGCCCATCGCTGTTGACGGCTCTACCATGACCAACTATGCTACGGCCTTCCGTGCAAAGAGTAACCTTCTTCCCTTCATGTCCAGTGAGTATAATGCTGCTGGTGTGAAAAACACCACTCCTAGGGAAAGACAGATTATCATGATGGACGCAGAGTTTAACGCATCTTTTGATGTGAATGTTCTGGCTGCTGCGTTCCACATGGAGAAAGCTGACTTCATGGGTTCGCTGTATCTTGTCGATTCCTTTACCACGTTCGACAATGACAGATTTGAGGTTATCAGAAGTGAATCTGACGGCCTTGAGGAAGTTACTGCTGCTGAACTTGCACTGATGGACAAGGTTAAAGCTATTCTTGTTGACGAAGACTGGTTTCAGGTTTATGATAACCTTGCCCAGTTTACTGAGAAATTCATTGCAAGTGGACTGAGATGGAATTATTTCTATCATACTTGGAAAACTATTTCCACTAGCCCGTTTGCAAATGCTCTGGTATTCGTTGACAATAGCGCGACTATTGCCAATCCTGCTACTATTGCATACACTGTGAGCAGCGTTGACGAGGACGCCGCTGGTAATAGGGCAATCGCTCTTGAAGCTGTTGATACTGATACTCTTGCTAATACTAATATTCAGTTTGTTCAGACTCTTGCACTTACTCAGGATATGATTGCTGTACAGCCTTATGGTGCAATCTTTGTCCCGGCCAGTGTTACCAGTGCTGACAAAACTATTACTGCAACTCTTGGTAGTGATACCTACACGGCTACTGTCAATCCTAAGACTGTAGCAGTCGGAGATACTGTTACTCTTGCTAAGAGTGAGTGATAATATTAGGGCTAGAGATAATCTAGCCCTATCCTTTTGAAAGGGTGATTGTATGAGTTATATTGAGCCTAATAGTACAATATATATTTTTAGAGAAGATGATGGTGGTAGCCCTATTCCTTTTGACCCTAGTATGGAGAATACTATTTATTTTACTGACAGACAAAATCAGCTTCAATATATGATGGCTTATAACCCTATTGTATTGACAAAGAATAGCTATACAAGAATATCAAGAGGGGTTATAAAAATTGGTCTTGATTCTTTGAATGATAATGCTATTGCTAGTCTTTATAATGCTAATTATATGGCTTTTATAAATGAGAGCTTTGAGAATAAGTATTTTTATGCTTTTGTTGACGCTGTTGAGTATTTGAATAATAACACTGTAACACTGGCTTTTCATATTGACCCTATTCAGACTTATATGTTTGACTGGATTTTGAATCAGTGTTTGATTGAAAGAGAGCATACTGTAACTGATAATTATGGTGAACATACATTACCAGAGGGGCTTGAAACAGGAAGGTATAGAAGTATTCCAGCTAGTGTATATTTACTTCCTGTAACTGGTAGAAATCCCGAAACTCATGAGCCTATTTATGATTCTGAAAATCCCTTGTTCATGAATAATAGATTTGAATATCAAAGGTGTATTGTCCTTGCTACAACGCTTGACGTTAATAAAATGGCTACTGGCCTTGGAACTGTTGACTATTCTTATGGTGTAGTTATTCCCGGCCCAGCTGGAATTAATGGTGGCGGCGGTGAGTATTACAGTGGTGTAAGATATACTACTTTCAGAATTAACGGTGAGTCACAGCAAGGTATTTATACTGTTGCATTTTCTGGACAATTTGTAAATGGCGATAGGATTCTTATTGATGATGTTATGTCTGAAATAAGTCTTACCGAGCCTATTACAGCGGCTAAAGTTGCTTATGCTGTAGCTTATAATGTGAGAAATAACAGCGTTCATTTTACTGCTGGTTATGAAGATAATACTAATTATATTACATTGTATGAACGTGCTGATTATCTTGGCTATGGTGTGCCAGATGTACAAAGCAATTCAGAAAGAGGGTCTTTCTATGTTGACACAGTAAGGCCGGGTTCTGACGGTGCTTTAAGTGAAGTACATAAGCTTAATAATTTTCTTTATAATGTAGCTTCAAGCAAATACGAAAATGCTATTGTGGGAATATTCATGATGCCGTATGAATTTATTGCAAAAAGTGAAGATGATGTTAATTATGGCGTCCCACAGCAAAGAATAAGAATAAATTTCCCCACAAGTATTGGTGACCCTATTAATGGATATGTACCTAGAAATAAGAAACTATTTTGCAGTCCATATAATGAATTGTATGTTACTAATAATGCAGGAAATGAAGCACAATATAATTTTGAAGATTTTTCAAGCCCTGAGAGTAGAACTAATTGCCTGTTTAATATATGGGGTAATTTGAGCATGAATCCCGGAATGTATTGCGCTCCTATGTTTTATAATGGTAATGGCTATATGAGTGGTGCTATTGATGATGAACTTATTCTTACTGGTTTTCCGATGTGTTCTTATGCTATTGATAGCTTTAAGGCATGGCTTTCACAAAACGCTGGCATGATTGGTGCAACTGCTGGTAGTTTAATTGCTGGATGGGCAAGTGCTATTGGTACTGCTTATGCGACTTCTGCGGCTGGACTTATGAACGCTGGTATTATGAGCGTTGACCCTAGACCTGCTGTTGCAGGTGTAAATCCTGCTGGTTACATAGGGCAACATGCAATGTATACACCAAAAGAAGCTGCTAATCTTAATAGTTACATGAGTGGAAGAAGTCAAAACTTCGTTGGACTTATTGGTGGTACTCTTGCTGCCCTTGGTTCTCTTTATGACCATAGCCGTAGACCTCCACAAAGCCATGGTGCTAATAATGCAAATTTGTCTTACCAGAGCGGACAAATGACTTTCTCATTCTATTATAAACAGATTAAGAAAGAATATGCGGAAGTTATTGATAAATTCTTTGACATGTATGGATATAAAACTAATAGAGTTGGTGTACCTAATATTGCAGCCAGACCTAGATATACTTATGTAAAAACTATTGGATGCAGCGTTGATGGGCGTATACCTGCTGACATGAGACTTGCTATTGAGAAAATATTTGATAAGGGTATACGGTTCTGGACTACAGGCGCTGTGTTTGGGAACTATGACCCAGAAGTTAATCCAAATAGACCTGTTTCGGGAGGTGAGTAAATGGCTAAAAACAAGACAAGATGGGGAAACAAAAATGATAAAACACAGATTGACGCTAATATCACAAGTTATATTAAATATAGAAACCAGCTTATGGAACTAGGTATGTCAATGATTGCGTGGGATTTTTCTAAAATTCCTAAAGAGCAAAGGACTTATCTAAGCGATAGGCAGATTGAAAGCGTTGAGTATTATAAAGGTGCTACTGTGTTCTTTAAGGATGAAGCACTTGACGCATATCTCTGCTTGCCTGTGATTCTTCATGGCCCGTATGACCTTGATGATATGCCAAAGAGAAGAACAGCTTATTCTAGGAATAGCACATACAGGAAAGAGCTTGATGAAACTAATAGCGTTGTTATTTATAATAACTATTTAAGACAACCTAGTTGTTATACTGTTAATCATTATGCTAGTATGCTGTCTGACTTGGAAGAAAGTATTAAAGTAAACTGTAAGGCACAGAAAACTCCTATAGCTATCTTGTGCAATGAAAATGAAAGACTGACTATGGTTAATCTGTATGAACAGTTTGATGGCAACTATCCTTTTATTTTCGGGCAGAAAGAGTTGAATATAAAGGATATAAAGAGTATCAATACAGGCGCTCCGTTTGTTGCTGATAAACTTTATCAGATTAAAATGCAGATATGGAATGAAGCCTTAACGTATCTTGGTATTTCAAACATTAGCTATCAGAAAAAAGAAAGACTTGTCAGTGATGAAGTCATTAGAAATATGGGTGGGACTATTGCAAGCAGATATACAAGGCTTGAAATTAGGAGAGAAGCAGTTGAAAAAATTAAAGATATGTTTGGCATTGATATTAGTGTGGATTACAGAGAGGATTACAGACAGACCGATGATGAAAATATGATTGGTACTGAATCTGAAGGAGATAACGGTAAACCAAACGCTATGGTTAAAGATTTGAGAACAAGGTAGGTGAGTATATGAGCAAGTATACAACCGAGGTTCGGTATATCTGTGAAATGGCTGCTGGTTCTAAAGGCGATATGAGTGTAAAAGATGTTCTGAAAAATAGTTGGAATAAGGTTTTTGATTTTGATTTTCCTATATGGGATGAAGAATACAGAAGCGTTCTTTGCACTAAAATTCTGAAACATTATTACACAAGAGAGATATGGCTTGAAACCGTTGGCCTTTGGAAGTTAAAGCTTGACACAAAAATGAATGAAATTATGCCTTATTTTAATGAGAGATATAAAAGTACACAGTTTAAGTATGACCCTATTCATGATGTTGATTATACTAGACTTACTAATGGTGATGAAAAGGGGAAGAATAGTAAAGATGGTAGTAGCAAGAGCAAGAGTAAAAATTTGAGTCTGAACAGTGGCGAATCGAGGGGTGTGAATCGGTTTAGTGATACGCCGCAGGGTGGGCTGGAAGGTATTGAGGATAATCAGTATTTGACTAGCGCGACGATTAATGATAATAAAGGTGTTAATAATAGTGTTAGTGATGGAAGTAATGATGTAAGTAATAGTGAGAGCGGTAATTTTGAGACTACTAGAGATTTTGTTGAACATGTCTTTGGGAAAATGAGTGGAAATAGCTATGGGAAATTGATTAGAGAATATAGGGATAATTTGATTAATATTGACAATGAGATTATTGACGAATTGAAAGATTTGTTTATGTTACTTTGGTAAAGGAGGTAAGGAAATATGGCGTATGATTTCCATTGGTGGGTTCATAGTGTGCTGCCACTGGTGTTTGATAATAGTTTGAGCTATTATGAAGTGCTAGCGAAGCTGACTAATTATGTTGATGGACTTACAGGAGATGTAAAGAAAATTACTGATGTTCTTGGTACTATTGAAGGTATTGAAGATGTTACACAGTTTACGGAATATTTGAATAATATTAATGACAAGATTGGTGATTTGACTGGGCTTGATACTGAAAGTAAAAATAATCTTGTTGCTGCTGTTAATGAAGCTTATGAGCTTGCGAAGATGGCTTATGTTAAACCTGACGGTGGTATTCCTGAAAGGGATTTGAGTCAAGAATTGATTAATAAAATTAACTCTAGTGGTGGCTCTGGTGAAGGCTCTGGTGGTACTACTAACTATCAGGCTTTAAGTAATTTACCTAGTATTAATGGTGTAACCCTTTTCGGTAATGTTACTGGACAGAGTCTTGGATTAGGCACTTATACAAAACCCAGTGGCGGTATTCCTATGGATGATTTGTCTACAGCTGTACAAAATGCTATTGCCGCTGGTGGTGGCGGCGGTGAAAGCGGTGTTACTGATTATGATGCACTTACTAACAGACCGCAGATTAATGGTAATACGCTTACTGGGAATAAAACTGCTGCACAGCTTGGTCTTGGTACTTATAATCTTCCTGCTGATGGTATTCCTTGGAGTCAGTTGTCCGAGGATGTACAGACCAGAATTAGTGCAGGTGGTGGAAGCGGTGGTGGTGTAACTGATTATAGCGCACTCACTGGAAAACCTAGCATTAATGGGCATGTTTTGAATAGTGGAAATAATGACCTTGCTACTCTTGGAATTGGTACTTATAGCCTTCCCGCTGGTGGTATTCCTGAGAATCAGTTGAATCCTGAGCTTGCTAGCAAGATTAATCAAGCTTATAACGGAGTCAATACAAATGACACTAAATTCTCTGGTATTGCATCACAGTTGAGCAATTTCACGGCTGATAGAAGATATGAAGCTGGTGAACTGATTTATATCAATGGTGTAATGTATAAAACTAAAAATGTTATACTTGCTGGTAGCACCCTTGTTGAAGGAAATAATATTGAAAGAGCCACTGTTAGTGATGAAATTGTAAGACTAAATGAGCTTGAACAGAAAATCAATGCGTCAAGTAATTTTAATTCTTTTGATATTAATTCCGAAGTCAGAATGAACAGCACTATTGAAACTCCTGTTAAAGTCCTTGAAGGTATTAATTGTATTGGTGGTGAATCATATCTTATTAATTTTTACATGGAAAATTATAATTTCCAGAGTGGACTTCTTGTTAATATTAAAATTATAGACCATCTTGATAACATAGCTTATGAGAACAGCTTTAGTGCTAGAGATAGTGTAAATGTTCAATCTATAACTTTTGAGCCTACTGATACAGACACTTATTATATTACTGCTGAATATAAAGCAAATAATGGCCCTGCTGTTAGAATTTATATGAGCGTTAAATATACTACTTCTCAGGGTATTACTTATATTCATGATATGCTTGAATCTTTAGAGGGTGTCCCGGATGAAGTTGCTGCTGCTGTTGAACTGGTTGAGCAGCTACAAGAAAGAATGGATGATTTTGATAATTTGTTGAACGAACCAGTAGTTACAGCATCAACCTATGAAACGGTGTTACCAGATGCAAATGACGCAGATTACAATTCAATTTATCGAATTTTTATCAGTGGAAATAGTACGTACACAGCTAATTTACCCTCGGATTTTACTGCTGGCACTGGTGATAGATACGGGATTTTGCTAACTCTTGCAAATAAGACAGGAAATCCATACTGCTTACAAACTCTAATAGGCGCTAAAAATATTTATCGCCGCCAGAAACTCACAACTTCCGGGGCATGGTCTGAATGGACAACAATGGTAGATAATACTGCAATTGACACATTTTTGCATCAATCAGTAGTTACAGCATCAACCTATGAAACGGTGTTACCAGATGCAAATGACGCAGACTACAATTCAATTTATCGAATTTTTATCAGTGGAAATAGTACGTACACAGCTAATTTACCCTCGGATTTTACTGCTGGCACTGGTAGTAGATACGGGATTTTGCTAACTCTTGCAAATGAGACAGGAAATCCATACTGCTTACAAACTCTAATAGGCGCTAAAAATATTTATCGCCGCCAGAAACTCACAACTTCCGGGGCATGGAGCGATTGGGTAACTTTTAATGACACCAATAAAATCTATCATGTTAATTCAGGGCAATCGTTATGCGCCGTATTGGAGGCCGCGATGCAGTATACAAATAGCATCGTGTATGTTGATACTGGTGAATTTGATATTTTAGCTGAATATCAAGCTTTACATCCTGACGATTGGGCAACACGCAATCAAGGCAGAGGGCTTAATATCAATAACGGCATTAAAATCATTTTCGGTAGTAATACAAAGGTTGTTTGTCACTATGATGGTGACGATGTGAGCGTACTAACAAATTTTTCCGCTTTTAATATACGGTATGGGAGCGCGGAACTACACAATATGCGTATTGATGCAAGCCGAATAAGGTACTGTGTACATGATGATATGTGGACAAGCGCAGATGCGTACCACAACGTTTACTCTCGATGCATTATGCAGATTGATAACAGCGAAAACCCAGAAAGAAGCAAGTTCCCACATTGCATAGGTGGCGGATTTGGAAGAAATGCGGACATTATAGTAGAGGATTGCATTTTTACGGGTATCGGTGGTGACGGCGAAGCGTATGATGCCCCAGATGATACAGCAATCGTAAGTTGGCACAATGGGCCAAACGACCAGCAACACAGCCACTTGGTAATTAAAAACTGCTATTTTTCCAACACTGGTAGTTTCAGAAGCATTTCTAACGGTTCATCAACAGAGCAATCAATCGTTGAATTAATAGGAAATTCAATGGGGTCGCCATATACTGAAGGATATAGTAACGGGGCAAGCGTGAAAAATATGG
>JAEIGA010017113.1_pt1 | contig 11040 bp, 6 predicted proteins | sample 9270691 | NCBI WGS metagenome assembly JAEIGA01 (sample SAMN17057246, study PRJNA624740) | gut metagenome | biome: biome; isolation source: fecal sample | host: Bos grunniens | place: China: Xizang | collected 2019 | reverse complement strand
GTCCAACGACAGCATCCTGCAGCCCGAGAATATTATACTGCACCCCATGGGTGAGAACTGGGAAGGCCTGTATGAAGAACTGTATGCCAACTATCATCTGCTGAACAGGGATGCTGTGCTGAGGATAATGAGGGCAAAGGTTGGCACCGAGACAAAGAAGTGGAGGCTGCAGAACCTGGATGGCGGTTACACCTACACCTGGATTATCCGCAACCACATGCCCAGGCTGCGTGTGGCAACATGGATTTGTGTCTACGTGCAGAAACCGGACTTCGTGGCGCCTGTCATCGAGGACTACAAGCCCGACTTGGGCACCATCCGCATAGACACCCTTCCCTTGCCGGAGTTGCTTCCCATGCCTGTGGTGGAGAAGAGAAAGTCCACGATGTTTGCGCTGAAGACCAACCTGCTGTATGACGCACTGACACTGCTAAACTATTCCATAGAGGTGCCGATTACAGAAAGGTTCTCTGCCCTGTGGTATCATCAGTTCCCCTGGTGGAGATGGGGACAGGCCGACAATCAGTACTGTATCCGTTTCCTGAGCATAGGGGCCGAGGGACGCTGGTGGTTCAAACCCATGCCACGTCCGCAGATTGGCAAGAGTGTGCAGCGTGACAAACTGATGGGACACTTCGTGGGCCTGTATGCAGAGTCAGGAAAATGGGACTTCGAATGGGGACGTAGCATTTGCCACCAGGGCGAGCATTGGAGCGTGGGCCTGAGTTACGGTTACTCCATGCCTTTGGGCAGACGCTTGAACATGGAGTTCTCGATTTCCGTGGGCTATGCTTCGATTCCCTATCGCAAGTTTACCCCCAGTGGTGACTATGAAATTTTGTGGCGCGACCCCGAAAAGCATGGTCGCTGGCACTATTTCGGCCCCACCAAGTTGCAGGTATCCCTGGTGTACCCCATACTGATGACGACAAAGAAGAAAGGAGGCCTCAAATGAGGATGAGGTTCTTCTTTGCGCTCCTGTGTGCATGTGCCATGGCATTATCGCTGATGTCTTGCGAGCACCGCCCGTTGGAAACGCCAGTGAACGCACGGTATGTACGTGTGTATATAGACGAGGATATAAAGAACGTGACCTGCGGCTTCTACAACGAGGCATACGAGCACCCCGAATACATCCGCCCGAGAGCCATGCGTGTGGTGGCAACCGATCCGAATACAGGAAAGGTGGTGTCTGAACGCTATATCCAGGAGCAGGGAACCGACGAGCATGGCTACTACATACATGGATATATAAATCTGCCTCCAGGTACATACAACATGCTTGCCTACAGTTATGGATGTGCATATACCATGATAAGCAATCCAAACGACTATTATGCCATGATAGCATACACCTCGGCCGTGAGCGAATATTACTATCAGTACATTCCATCCATGAGCCAGACAAAGGGACCGGAGAGCATAAGAGAGCAGCCCGACCACCTGTTTCATGAGGTAGTGGAGGGCATAACGGTGTATGCAAGTCCTACTCTGGATACATTGCGCCGTGCCGACGGCTCTTACTTCAGGGCACACAGCCTGGTGAAGAGTTACTACATACAGCTGAAGGTGAAGGGTATCGAGTGGGCCACATCGGCTGTATCGCTGCTGAGCGGCATGGCAGGTTCCTCTATGGTGCATAGGCATGACGGGCTCGTGGATGCTGATGACATCAATGTGCTCTTCTCCATGAAGCAGGCTTCCAGACATCGCAGTTCAGATGATGGCAGTTCCAATGCTGTGCTTTATACCACGTTCCACACTTTTGGCAAGCTGCCAAAGCTAACCAACATGCTGACCGTGTCCTTTGAATTCATGAAGAGGGACGGAACATCGCAGGTGGAGGAGATAGACGTCACCGACATGTTCTCCACTCCCATGGTTCGCGACAAACAGTGGATCCTGATTGAGAAGGAGATAGAATTGCAACCTCCCATGGATGCTACGGGCGGTGGCATGACGCCAGGTGTGGATGACTGGAACGATGTTGAAGCGGGTATAATACTATGAATTGATACCGTTGAAGCGAGAACTTGTAATTTAGGATTGAGAATAAACTACTATAAACTTTATTAACCAACAAAATTAAACGTTATGAAGAAGAATTTATTTTTCTTTTTGGTAGCAGGCATGGCATTTGCAAGTTGCGTGTCTGACGAGACAGTTGGCGAACAGGGTGTGAAGGAACCAGCCAAGTTGACCTTCTCTTCTCCCTTGATGCAGTCAAACGGTGGTACCAGAGCCAATTTCTATGGTGAAATCGGTGATCACATGTATTCTGGCTCTTCTACCATCTACCACTATCCCAAGGAGGAAGATTTCGAGATTTATGCTGTTCAGCACGATGGAGATTTCACTGGTTGGGGTTCTGCCGTAGCACATGCCATCAACGGCATGACAGTTAAGTACGACCTGAATGTGGATGGTTGGGCTCCAAAAGATGGTGATAACTATTATTATTGGCCTGCTGGCAAGATGTCTTTCGCTGCCTCATCTCCTGCAGACCTTGAGTGTGCAGGTGCAACCAGAACTTATGGGGAAGACGGTCTAACCATTGAAAATTTCGAGGTAAATGCTAATGCCGAGCATCACTATGACTTGCTTTACAGCAACAGAACTTTGGACATGACTGCTGAAGATATGTTGGACGGTGCCTCTTATTATAGCGGTATACCCATTGATTTCAAGCATGCATTGAGTTCTGTACGTTTCTCTATCAAGAACGAGAGCGAAGCCAATGTGTTTTTGACGTCTATCAAGGTATTTGGTGTAAAGTATAAGGGTAAATTTGAGGAGCAATTGAATGAGGCTACTAATGTGCAAAATCCAAAGTGGACCGTGGGTGACGAAAAGATTGCATCAGACGCTGCCTATATCGGTTTCCAGGGCAGTGTACAATTCCAATCCGCTCCCATGTATGTTGCTCAGTTGGCTGCTGAAGATACTGACGCACCAAGCGAGGTAGAAAAGTGCAACCAGCTGTTGGTGATGCCTCAGGCGCTAACAGATGATGCTACAGTTGTGGTAACATATACTGTTAACGGCAGTGAGAGAAGCAAGACTGCAAAATTTAATGCTGGTATAGATGTCCTTGGCAATCCTGTTTCTGTTTGGGATCCTGGTGTACGTTATACTTACCGTTTGGTTTATGGCAAGGCTGCTGCCGACCAGGATAGAATTTACTTCGCTCCCGGTGCTGCAGAGTGGACAGACCATGAAGTTGTAGTGGTTGAATTGTAATCAAGGATATATGCTATTTAATGTTTCCCTGGGTATTCCTTATGGGATGCCCAGGGAAATAAATCAATAATGACAAAGTTCAGAAACAGGCAAATGTCTATCAAGACATCCAGTACACACCAGAACACCTCTGTAGGAGTACTGGCTGCATGCCGTGTGGCGTGCAGGGCATGTGTTGTGTGCCTGTGTCTGATTGGCCTGACGCTTTCCCTGGCATGCTGCTCTGACGCAGAGAACTTGCCACTTGCAGGGACTCCCACCGAGCCAATGGCGGCACGCTCCATCAGTTGGAGCATACAGCAGGTAGCAATACCCAATACAAGGGCTTTGGTGGACGACGACGTTTTGCGCCAGGCCTGTACCCCCAATGTGTATGGCGATTACGAGAGCATTGGCATATGGGGACAGTACACCACCGCCGAGGACGGACTGGCACGCACCAATAGCGTGTTCAATGCCGAACCATTGATCTATGTGGCAAAGGCAGAGTACACCAATCCGTACAACGACTGGAATTATCTCAGTGAGACACGCTTATGGGTAACTAATTCGCAATACGACTTCCGTGCCTGTTACCCACAGGCGCTGATGACAAGCCTGATGACACAGATGGAACCTACCATTATGCAGGGAGGTCCCATCAACACTTCCGAACTGCAGGAAGATATGCTGGTGGCCGCAACGCATGTGGACATACAGACGGAAATGCCTTCTGGGCCTATTCCTCTGAATATGGAGCATATCTTTGCCGCACTGAGATTCAAGGTGAGGGCGGCAGACGGATACACACCGCCAAGCGGAGAGGGCATAACCTCTTGCTGGCTGCAGAACAAGGGAACGGCAACAAACCTGTTCTCGCCATCCGGATACCTGGTGCATACCGGCAACGTGAATCCGGAGATAACATGGTACACCTACGAGTCTTCGTCGGCACCCATGTATAAATGGGAACACACAGGGCTGCCCATTGCCACAGAAAACATCCTGTACACGTCCAATGCTGGCGCTGCAGGAAAAGAATATACACAGAACGACGGTTGGATCCTGGTAGTGCCTCAACAGGTACTGGGAGGCACCCTGCAGTTCTGCTACACCATGAACAGTGCAGGCAGCTATGTGTTCAGTGTGGACATACCTGCCATAAAGTACGAGTACGGTAAACGCTACACCTATATCCTGGAGATAAACGGTGCCAGCGTGGATTTAAAGTTGACTATAGCTGATTGGAACAGATTGGATTCTGTCCATGACATCATAATGTAAGGAGAGAAACTGTAAGATGATTCGAAGGTTACTGCCATTCCTCGCCATCCTGTATTCCGTGCTGATGCTGTGCGGATGCAGCGAGCATGAGTATAACGAAGAGGGACTGATGTCGGGGACATCGTTGACCATATTATTCAAAAGTGCTGACGTGCACATGGACACACGAGGCATTGAGGACCTTGACGATAACGGCACGGTGTCTGAGCTTGAAGAGGTTATAGACGGAAGGCGCATATACCGACTTGCCGTGTTTCTGGTCAGGGACGGTGCTGTGGTCGAGTCTGTAGTCCTGGAGGAAGGAGACGTGCGCATGGCCAACGGTAATACCGAAGCGACGGTAAGTTTCGACAACTTGGATTACAGCAAGCCTTACCAGCTCTATGCCGTGGCAAACTACGGCGATTACGGCACGCAGGCAAGCGGACATCTCTCATCCGTAACCGATGTGACGGGAAGCATGCAGGTGGCATCGTCGGCAACATCTGCCCTGTGCCCAAAGTCAACACCCTATCCTTTGACCCTGAAAAAGGAAATTGCCCTGCAACCAGGTATGAATACGGTGTCGGGGGAATTGGTCAGGACTTACGCACGCGTACGTATAAATATAAGGAATCAGAGCAAGGCGGACCTGCAGATTACTGACTTGAGTTTTGCCAACAGGTTCACGCAAAGCACCGCACCATTGTTTGAGGAGGGCGGTACTGCCAATGCCAAACCGTCGGTAACATCCAGCGATGCCGTCACTCCCTTTGTGCAGGATATGATGGTTCCTGGAATAGGTGATGGAAATAGTGTTACCGAGTCCACCATATTTGATGCCTACATGCTGGAGAGCAACGGAGGACAGTATCAGTACACCTTGGGATTGAAGTATGGTGGAGGAGTTACGGAAACCGTCTATGAGATGGAGAGCAACTATATCAGCAACCCCAGCAGCGTGGTGGACGGTGGCCTGTATGTCATATACAACACCAATGCCAGAAAATATCTGTACGACAATGGTTCCAATAACTTGTCGTCTACTTCGTCTCAAACCACAGGAGGCGAACTGAACCATAATTGTGTGTGGCGATTTATCAAGGTAAGTGGCAACAACTACAGGATAGAGTCCATGGGAAGAAGCGGCTACTACATCAGGAGTTCTGCGGTTAAGAACAATGCCGTGCCCATGACCAGCACAGCGGGCGATAAAGACTATTTCACGCTTTCGCAATCCAGTTCGTACATGTATATGAAGTCAACGTCCAGCAACTATTATCTTGCCGTGAATAACAATGGTCCGGTTGGTGCATCGACTGGTAATAGCAGAAGATTTGGTCTGTATAGGGTTAATGCCACCACGGTGAACAGTGATGTTTCCCGTCAGGCAACGATACCTGTTACTACTGTCGACAAGCAGACGGGCGAATCCGTTCCCATGCAGAGCATCAGGAGGAATGACTTTGTAAACATTGTGGTAAATGTTTCCTATAACGAAAAGAGCGGAGAAATAGAGTTCGAGGTATCGGACTGGGATGAAGTGGAGGGTGATATAACTTTTGACTGAGAGTAAGATTACATGATAAAAGACTGGATACGCATACTGGGCATACTGCTCCTGACGGGCATGCTTGTGGCAGGTTGCACCGAAGACGACCTTGCCTCGTTGACCAATGTGGGTGATAAGGAGGTTAGGGTGGCACTGTCCTTCGGTTCCAAGGAACATGAAGAGATACGTGTTACAACCCGTGGCACCTATGAGCTTCACCATGAGTCTATGGTACGAAACATGTATGTCTTCCTCTTTGCAGACGGCAAGAAGGTGTATGGACGCTATTTCGATGACGACGACCTGGACCAGACGGGAAACAAGGAATATTGGGAGGTGCAAAACATGTCGTCGGACGGAAGTGCGGACCAGACGTCAGGTACTCTGCACATTTGTGTTCCTGCGGTTTCCGGTGCTGGAGCCGAAATAGTCCTGATAGCCAATATCGACCTGGACTTCATGAACATGTCGGAGGACCGCCTGGGGCTGGTGCGAAGCCAGGACGAACTTAATGCCCTGATGGTGTCGCTGAATCAGGAACTTCCTGAGCGAAATGCCGGATTCTTTATGATGACAGGCAGCCGAAGCGGTGTGAGCATTTATGAGGATGGGAGCATCACTGTGCCCGGAGGCAAGATAATGCTTGAGCGCCTGGATGCCAAGGTAGAGGTAAACGTGAGAGTAAATCCGACGGAACAAACCAATAATCAGCGTGTGGAGGATTTTACTCCAGAGTCGTGGCAAGTGATAAATTTGCCGAACAGCTCTCTGCTTATGCCCAGTCAGAGCGGACTTGCATCTTCCTATGACATTTTCTTCAATACCCAACCCAAGACCTTTGAGACCACGGAAAACGAGCTGGTGAACGGCAACCCTACGGGTGGTGTGCTATACGGTTTTTCTTTTTACACTTTGGAGAACTTAAAGTCTGACGACAAGAAGAAAAGTGTAGAGGGAAATTATCATAATCGTGACAGAAGAATAAAGTACACCGATGACCCTGAGGCGGGAAACTACGGGAAGTACAATACGGAGGGTGACATGTGGGAGTATGCTCCAGAACAGGCTACGTATATGATAATCAAGGGTGAGTTGAAGATGCTTGTAGATCCCGGCCTGACTACGGAGCAACACCTTGTAGCGGATGTGACATATGTGGTACACCTGGGTGACTTTGCTAGCGACAAGGATAACTATGACATTGTAAGAAACACTCATTACAAATACACCATCAACATTAAGGGTGTGGACAATATCGAGGTGGAGGTGGAGACTTCCAACGACGGTACAGATGGAGTGACTGAAAATCAGTCGGGAGCTATGGGAAACGTCTATTCTGTAGAGGAGGAAGTATACACGTTTGATGCGCATTATGGGCAACGAGTGTATACGTTCTCGGCTTCTTCCATAAATATAGATGCCATGACCTGGTATGTGAAGACTCCTTTCGGTCGTGAGGGAATACCCGTAAAGGACCCGTTGACAGGACAAGATATATATAATGACCTGGACTACAAGTGGGTGGAGTTCTGTGTTAATGACATGCAGGCAGATGGTACCTATTCCTCCAGAAATATGGCTTATCCGGGAATAGGACATGAATCGTTGATGGATGTGGTAGAGTTTATGGCGTTCTTGAAGGCCGAGAAAATAAAATATGAGGCCAATCAGGACAATGCCTTTGACAAAGACGGTAATCTGAGGGTAACGATCTTTGTCAATGAATTCTACTATGAGGTTGACCCTATGAACCCCAACAACAAGCCTCGGGATCTGTGGAAGCGTTTTGTGAACCAACCTAACAGACTGATGCATATCCTTTGTGAGAGTGCATTCAGCAAGGATGGTGACAGTTCCATTACCGGAAGCATTGTGACCATACGACAACGCTCCATACAGACGCCTTACAACCTGAAGAATGCAGACTTGATGACAGCTTGGGGATGTGAGACCATAGACGAAAAAACCTCCAATTATGGTTTCTATGACAAATCTGAGAGTGTAACCTATGCTCCTGCCTCGTTCGAGTTCCTATATAACGACTCTCCTGATAATGGATTGTATAATACATTGGGCTTATGGGGGTTGAACATGGGAGGTACAATGGCCGAGGGAGTTCGCTGGGAAACTTATCTGGACTACGATCGTGAGAATGATTATAATCTGATATGGATGAAGGACAACTATGCGGTCATGCGATGGTCAACCATGATGCGCAACAGAGACAATAATGGCAATGGAATTATAGATCCGGATGAAATCCGATGGTATCAGGCGGCTACAAACCAACTTCTGGGATTGTATATAGGTGAATTGGGTGTGAGCAACGATAGCCGCTTATACAATACAGCCTATGCCGTTCCTGGTTCAACAGACGGATACAGGACTTTCCGTCGTCATGTCTTGTCAAGTACCAAGTGTTCTGAGAATAATTCCGTCCAGGACTTTTGGGCAGAACAGGGTATCGTGACAACCAGATATCGCGTAGACTATTATGATAATTATGGAGAGCCTTTCCGTCCACATTTGTCTGTTAGATGTGTGCGTAATCTGGGAATGGATAACCCAACAAAGGAGAATATACTCAAAAAGGAAGAAAATTTACCACATCCCTTAGTGGTTGTGAATTGTATGGAAGGCGAAGGAACTGCTAATGCGGTATATAGTTTTGATTTGCGCAATGTCAATGAAGAGTCTTTAAGATACTATACAACAAAGGAGCTTCTGCCAACCAATGAATTTTCGACATCTGCACGTACCTATCGTGGATTTGTCACTGGCGGTTTGACCTCCATAAGACAGACAACAGGAACTATTGCTGCTTTCGATGAATATAACAACTTAAAGAGCCAGCTGGAAAATAATGAGTCTCCTGTTACCCAAGAGACGTACCGTGTTCCTAACATTCGTGAAGCGGCATTGATGACCCTTTACATCAAGAATGACAATTGGTGGGGAAATGATGCTACGATGGTAAGCACATATACAGCTCTGGGTCAGACTTCTGTTGGTGGTCTTGGACTAGAAAATGGTAACTCCTGGTGTTTCGGAGGTAACAACTACATTGTGCAGAACGAGAATGTGCATGGACGTAAACGTATTATTATACGCCATGTAAAGGACTGGGAGCCTGAATAGATTTGTCAATAGCACTTTTATAGAGCAATAGTATCAACGTGAATCAGGGATGGAATCAAGAACTCCATCCCTGGTTTGTGTAATATTCTGCCAGTATCCTGCCAGTCCGCCTTACGTTCTCCATGGCTTTCCCACGGTTGTGTTGCGCTTTTTATTGCTGGTTCAGTGTACAATTTTGACGTATAACCGACAAAATTTCGAAAAATTGTTGGTTGTAGACGACAATTTTGCTACTTTTGTGTCGTTAATAACAGACAAATCATGGAGAAACTGATTGAGAAGTCACGTATTAAGATTGCTGAAGTGTCTGCCGACTATGTACGTCGGATTCATGATGAGATTGCTTGGGACGATCGTTTGGTGGCCATCGTTGGTGCCCGAGGTGTGGGAAAGACAACCATGATATTGCAGCATATCAAATTGCATGATAATGCTCCTACAGCTCTTTATGTTACTGCCGACGATCTGTGGTTTACATCGCATACACTGTTGGAACTGGCCGATGTGTTCTATAAGAATGGTGGACGTACCCTTTATATCGACGAAGTCCATCGTTATCCCAAGTGGTCGGTGGAGTTGAAGAATATTTATGATACGTATAGTCGTCTAAAAGTTGTTTATACGGGTTCGTCCATACTTGATATCCGTCGGGGTGGAGCCGATTTGAGCCGTAGGCAGTTGGAGTATACGATGTATGGACTATCATTCCGCGAATATTTGTTGTTGTCCCATGGCATTGACCTGCCTGTCTATACACTGGATGACGTAGTGGCACAACGGATAGAATTCCCTGCTGGAGAACACCGTCCAATAGCCTTGTTTAAGGAATATATGCGAGAGGGCTATTATCCGTTCTTCCGGCAACGTGACAGTCATACACGCTTGCAGCAGGTGGTCAATCAGGTGCTGGAAGTAGATATTCCAAAGTTTGCAGAACTGACACTTACTACTATAGAGAAGTTGAAGCGCCTTATGTATGTTGTGGCTCAAAGCGTGCCTTTCAAACCGAATTACTCTAAGTTGGGACGTGACTTGGAATGTCATCGCACTTCGGTGAGTGACTTGATGCTTTTGCTTGAGAAATCGCATTTGGTACAGATACTGCGTGACGATAGTTTTGGCGTGAGTTCTCTCGGCAAGGTTGACAAGATATATTTGGGAAATACTCATCTGGCATACGCGCTGAATGATTCTGTGCCAAATGTCGGCAATTTGCGTGAAACGGTCTTCCTGACTTCGGTTAAACCGAAATATGACGTAATGGCGTCGTCGGTGGCTGATTTCAAGGTTGGGAAATATACCTTTGAGGTTGGGGGGAGGAACAAGAAACAAAAGCAGATACAAGGTGTAGATGATGCATTTGTGGTGAAGGACGACATAGAGTATGGTTACCAGAATGTCATCCCACTTTGGGCTTTCGGTTTCTTGTATTAACGTGAAGGGAAGCGCTGTATGTGCAATATCTTGTTCAGGAGTTGTGTGACAGGATACCAAGACCAATCTTCCTGCCAGTCCGCCTTACGTTCTCCATGGCTGTGCCGTGTTGCATGGCCTGTGCTTCGGGCAGGTTGTCGGGATTGATGGAAAGGATTTCCTTAAAGCCGCTGTCCAGTAGTTCCTTGCACCATTGTATGCATCCCCCTATGGCAATGGTGGGGATGCTCTGGAGAGTTGCTCTTTTCAGCACTCCGCCAGGTGCTTTACCCATGAGGGTCTGGAGGTCTATACGCCCTTCGCCTGTGACTACAAGGTCGCTGCCCTTGATGATGTCGTCGAAATGTAAAGCATCAAGAACAAAGTCGATGCCTTTTGCAAGACGTGCATTGAGCATGGCCATCATGCCTGCCCCCATGCCGCCTGCAGCTCCT
>JAEIGA010017112.1_pt1 | contig 11040 bp, 9 predicted proteins | sample 9270691 | NCBI WGS metagenome assembly JAEIGA01 (sample SAMN17057246, study PRJNA624740) | gut metagenome | biome: biome; isolation source: fecal sample | host: Bos grunniens | place: China: Xizang | collected 2019 | reverse complement strand
GCGCGTCAATCATACGGACGATGCCCTGGGCACCCGTACCCAGGAGTATTTTGATACCTCGGTATTTTTGCGGGATACCTGCGATTGCAACCTGGGTCTGCACTGGTACGGTTATAACCAGTTCACCGAACACGATTGGAACACCCCGGAATATTTCAGCCAGGAATTAAAAGACTCCGGCTGGCCGGAGGAATTGCGTCAGTGGAATCACAAGTTTACCGATGCCGGCATTGTAAAAATTCCCTATACCAACGCCCGTTTGTGGGAGCGCACCACCAAGTCTTTCCAAACAGAGGGCGGTATGGAAATGACCATCAAAGGTGCAGATGGCAAGTTTATCAACGAGCCCTGGACTGCCATTCAGCAGCTGACCACCATTTGTCCGGCTTGCCAGCAGTGGCATCAAAAGATGGTGGATATGGTAAAGGAATATGTGCTGGATCTGGATTTCGACGGCGCATATTTAGACCAGGTGGCTTCCTTTAACGCGATGCTGTGCTTTGATGAAAACCACCCCCATCCCCGTGGCGGCGGCAGCTGGTGGAACGATTCTTACCACACACTCCTGGGTAAAGTACGGGAGCGTATGGGCAAGGATAGGATTATGACCACCGAGTCCTGCTGTGAGACCTATGTGGATGTATTCGACCTGTTCCTGATTTTGGATATTAACTTCCAGCACAATGCCTTTGCGGCAATGACCGACGGCAATGTGGAGCAAGTGCCGTTGTTCCCGATGATTTACGGTGATTATGCTTTAAGCTACGGCTGTATTTGCTGCTTTACCAACGAAGCAAAACAGTTTGAGTATAATTTTATCCGGAATATCCTGTGGGGCATCATTCCCAGTGTGGAGGCAGGCACTGCTGAGCAAATCGCAGCAGGCAAAGACCATATAGAGGCAATGAAACGGGGCGTTGATTTCTACAAGGCAAATGAGAATATTTTGTTCTACGGCCGACCTGTGGAGCTGCCCCAATACACCTGCACCGGTAGCTGGAATGTGGATTGGGTCGCCCGGGATGAGCAGCAAAAGCTGCACCCTTATACCCAGGAAGGTCCGGCAATTTATGCCGTGATCTGGGAGGATACAAAAGGCGAACATTATCTTTTGGCTTACAATTACAGCCCCGATTCCCAAAAAATGACCCTGAACGGAAGGGAGTATACCGTAGCAGGAAAAGGCTTCCTTAGCCAAAAACTGTAAAAACAAAAGGCTATTCGCAATTTGCGAATAGCCTTTTAGGTTTCTTCTTTGGGTGTAAATTCTGCCACGGCCAATGCCATGGAGTAAAATAGGGTAGGCCCTACATTGAAGAAATGGCAGTCAAGCAGGCTGCAAAGCAGCAGCACCAGCACCATACAACCGATAAAATTCGTTTCTTTGCTGCGCTTTAAGAAGAACAGACGAATGGTTTGCCATCTGTGAAAGCCGTAGGCGGCAAGTCCTACGATGCCGCAGCTTGCCAGCATTTGCACAACGGTGTTGTGCCAACGGGGTGGGAAGAAGCTGGAAAAATCAGAGGTTGCCCAATCCCAGGGCTTGTATCCCGGAGAGAAGAAGGAATTGCCGAAAATGGGTTTTTCCCCAAAGAGCTTCAAGCCTTCCATATAAATCTCGTCCCGATGGGAGGGGTCCATACCCATTTGCAGCAGGTCACTGAACAGGCGGTAAATTTGCTGGTGGAATACAAGCAGCGGTAAGCCAATGACGGTGATTGCTACGAGAATGGAAATTGCGTAGGTGCGGGGCTTTTTTCCGTAGTACAGTGTAGAAAGCAGGCACACGCCGTAAGCAAGGCCACCACCGAGAATAGAACTGCGGGAGCAGGTGAAGCATACAAACACAAAGAAAACAAAGCCGATCACCGGCCCTAACCAACGGCGGCGATACTGGGAAGCAAGGTAAAAGGCGGAGGGAATCATCATTGCCAGATAAAAGCCCAGATTGTTGTGAATACCCCAGCCGGTATAGATGAAATCCCGGTTAATGATGCCGTCTTTGATCACATTGCCGGAGCAGTAGATCCCAAGAATTTCCGTGGACAGGGCAATGCCTGCACCCAGGCAGATCCAGGCAAGATAATCCTTTCGCAATTGCTTCCAGCGCACACCGCCGGAAAGGATCCAATAGGGCAAAATGACCGATGCACCCTGAATCAGTGCAAAGGGAATATGTTTTGTAAGCTGGGCGCTGCTGCCAATGCCGCCCAGCAGATAGGCACCTGCCAAAATCAACATACCGATGAGCAGCTTGCGCCGGGTAAAGAAAAAGTCCTGTTTGTGGCGCAGAATGTAATAAATCAACCCCAGGGCAATGAGCCCACCGAAAACAAGGATGCAAATGCCGGATGCGCCGGAGAAAACACCGGCTTCGTTTCTGCCGGGATTATTATGCACCGAGGGGGTGATGTAGGCTGCGATAAACAGGGGCATTATGCCCCGTAAATCTTCTCCAAAAATAAAAATATACAGGCAAATAAGGGTGAATATCAGGTAGACCGGCAGCTCCAGGGAAAACAAATTTCCCAGCACTGTCAGCGCGAATATGCAGAAAATATAGCCCGGGGATGAGAAAAAACCGTTGACGGTATCCCGGAAGGCGGTATTTTTTACACACTTCATACTTACTACCTGTTCCTTTGCCTGTAATCAATAAAGCAATTATAACAAAAAAATCAGGAAAAGACAAGAGCTATTCTGCCGGATGCCCTAAGAGCAAAATTGTGCATTGCAATCTTAATTGGGTGTGGTATACTAAAAGAAAGCTTATAAAGAGAGGGATCACTATGAAAGCAGTTATGTATGGCGGCGGCAATATCGGCAGAGGCTTTATTGGCGCGCTGATGAGTCAATCCGGTTATCAGGTGACTTTTGTGGATGTTCAGGAGCCGGTGGTAAAGGCGCTGCAGGAAAAGGGAACTTACCCTGTGCGGTATGTGTCCACCCAAGGCTTTGAGGATGTGTGGATTCAGAATGTCACGGCGGTCAATGGCAATGATACCGAGGCTGTGGCGGAGGCCATCGCCCGGTGTGACATTATGGCAACGGCCGTAGGCGCCAGAATCTTAAAGTTCATTGTGCCTAATATCGTTGCCGGTTTGCGCAAGCGCTGGGCAATGGGTGCAAAGCCTCTGAATATTATTATTTGTGAGAACTTAATGGATGCTAATAAAATCCTTGAGGGTATGCTGAAAGAGCAGCTGACCCGGGAGGAGATCGCCCTGTTTGACGAAACTGTGGGTCTTGTGGAGGCTTCCATTGGCCGTATGGTGCCGGTGCAGACCGAGGAGATGAAAGACGGCGAGATGATGCGGGTCTGCGTGGAAAAGTACGGCTTTTTGCCGGTGGACAAGGCCGCCTTCAAGGGGGAAATTCCCAAGCTAAACAATTTAGTGCCGTATGCGCCCTTTGATTTTTATATTAAGCGGAAGCTTTATGTACATAATATGGGTCACGCGACCTGTGCTTATTTGGGTGACCTTTTGGGACTTGACTATATTTATCAGGCCATTGCCCAGCCTTGGGTGCGGCTTATTGTACACAACGCAATGCTGGAAAGCGCTATGGCACTCACCGGTAAATACGGCGCAGACCTTTCTGCTTTGCAAATGCACATTGCGGATTTGCTGAACCGGTTTACCAATGCCGCCTTGGGGGATACCTGCCAGCGTGTAGGCGGTGACCCGGCAAGAAAATTAAGTCCTGAAGACCGGCTGATCGGCTCTGCCAAGCTGGCTATGGAGCAGGGGATGACCCCGGCGTATATTGCTGTGGGTGCAGCCGCCGGTGTGCATCGTTACTTAAAAGAAGCAGACAAGGCACAAACAGAAGAAAACGCGCTGATGGTTTTGCAGGAGGTTTCCGGGCTGGAAAGCACGGATGCGCTGACGAATATGATTATGGCGCGGTATGCTGAAATTTGTGCAGGTGCAACGCCGGAGCAGCTTTGCCTCCAGGCGGATGCCGTAAAGGCGCAGAACCTGACCGGCGTGGTATAACAAAGGTGGTGACAGGGTGAAAAAGGGAATTCGTATCCTGCTGATGGTGGTGCTTTTGGGCGTGTTCGCCCTGTCAGCATACAAGATCGCGGAGTATTACTATGCCCGTATCCAAAGCGAAAAAATGCAAAACACCCTGATTCAGCAGGCGGTTACTGTGAACACCCCGGCGCCGCCCACCCAGGCGACCCCGGAGGAAACCCCCGAACCCCAGCCGGAGGAAAAACCGGTTGAGAAAGCGCCCATTGCGGTGGATTTTCAGGTCCTTTCCCAAATGAATCCCGATGTGATCGGCTGGATCTATCTGGAAAATACCTGCATCCATTATCCCATTATGCAATCTGGCAATAACGATGCATATCTTCACCGCCTGTTTGACGGCACCTGGAGCTATGCAGGCACACCCTTTGCCGACTATCGCCATAAAGGGGATTTTTCTGATTTCCAGACCACAGTGTACGGGCATAATATGAAAAACGGCACTATGTTTGCCCCCCTTACCCAGTACCAAAACCAGGCCTTTTATGAGGAAAACCCTGTGCTTTGGCTGCTGACTCCGGACGGCAGCTATAAGGTGGAGCTGGTTGCGGGTCTGCTGACAGACGATAAGGGCATTGCCCGGCTGTCAACGGTATCCAAGACCCAGGCAGAGGAATTTTTAACGGAGATTCGGGAAAAATCCACATTCCGTTCCCCGGTTGAAGCCACGGAAAATGACAGATACCTTATACTTTCCACTTGTGATTATGCTTTTGAAAATGCCCGGTATGCGGTCATTGGCAAACTCACCCCGGTAGAAAAATAATGAGACCTTCCCTTTGGGGAAGAAAAAAGACGGCTTGCAGTTTGGTAACTGCAAGCCGTTTTGTTATACCTTTGTTTCTTCCGGGGCTTCTATTTTGGATACGATCAAATGTCTGGGACACACCGTTGCACACAAGCCGCAGGCGGTGCATTTTTGATAATCGATGACCGCCAGGTTGCCGTCAATGGTGATGGCATCCTCCGGGCAGATCTTTGCACACAAGCCACAGCCAATACAACCCTGGGTGCAGCCGCGGACAGTGACCGCGCCCTTCGCTCTGGAGTTGCAGGGGATGTAAACCGGCTTGTCGTAGGGAATGGCGGTGATGAGCTTTCTGGGACAGGCGGCGGCACAGGCCATACAGCCAACACACAGCTCTTTGTTCACCACAGCAACACCGTCTACCACTTTAATAGCGCCGTATTTGCACACCTTTGTACAGTTACCAAAGCCCAGGCAGCCAAACTTACAGGCAATAGGACCGTTGCCGCCGACCTTGGATGCGGCAAGGCAATTGTCAAAGCCTTCGTATTCTGCTTTCCGCTTGGAGCCGGTGGTTTTACCGTCGGTGTTGACTCTCTGATAACCGGAGCAGCGCACCAGCGCCACCTTGCGCTCCAGCGCCTCAAAGCTGACGCCCATAACCTCCGACATAATGGCGGCACATTCATTGCCGCCGGAGGCACACAAGCCAATGGCAGCTTCCCCTGCCAGCACAGCTTCTGCATAGGCATTACAGCCGGCATAGCCGCAGCCGCCGCAGTTGGCGCCGGGAAGAGCATCGTTTAATTTTTCAAGTCTTGGGTCGGTTTCCACATGGAAAACCTTGGCGGCCAAGGAAAGGACAAGTCCGAAAATAAGACCCAGTCCGCCTAAAATGCCGATCGCAATTACAATATCCATCGTTAGCCTCCTATCTGCAGGCCGGAAAAGCCCATAAAGGCAAGGGCCAGAAGTCCTGCCGAGATCAAAGCGATGGGATACCCCTTGAAGCTTTCAGGACAATCAGCCTTGTTTACCCGTTCCCGTACCGAGGCAAACAGCACAATGGAGAGGGTAAAGCCTAATCCGCCGCAAGCACCGTTGAGTACACTTTGCAGGAAATCGTAACCCTCCTGCACATTCACAAGGGCAACGCCCAGCACAGCGCAGTTGGTGGTGATCAGGGGCAGGAAGATGCCCAGCGCCCGGTAAAGGGCAGGCACGCTCTTTTTCAGGAACATTTCCACGATCTGCACAATGGAGGCAATCACCAGAATGAATGCCACGGTTTGCATATACTCAAGATGCAGTGTTTTCAGCAGAAATTCATTCACTGCCCAGGTGGCGGCAGAGGCAAGCGCCATAACAAAGGTAACTGCCATACCCATACCCAGGGCGGTGTCGATTTTCTTGGAAACGCCCATAAAGGGGCAGATGCCGTAGAATTTTACAAGGATAAAGTTCTCTGTCAAAATGGCAGAGAGGATGATGCCGATGATCGATTGCATATAGCCGTTCATACCTTTGTACCTGCCTTTCTCTTGCGCTCCAGCCAGGCATTAAACCACTGGAAGCCGGCAATCACAAAGCCCAATGTCAGGAAACCGCCAACGGGCATAATGAGCATCATAGCCGGATATCCTTCCGGGATAATGCGGATGCCGTTGCCGCCGTTTAACAGACCGCCGCCAAAGGTGCCAGCTCCCAAAAGCTCACGGATGATGCACATAATCACCAGCGCCACGGTGTAGCCGATGCCCTGGAACAAGCCGTCAAAAAAGGATGCAACCACAGTGTTTTTGGAGGCAAAAGCCTCGGCTCTGCCTAAAATAATGCAGTTGACTACGATGAGGGGAATGAACACACCCAGGCTTTCTGCCAGGGCAGGCAAAAATGCCTGTAAAGCCAAATCCACCACCGTTACAAAGCCGGCAATGATGACGATATAGGCGGCAATGCGAATTTGGGGCGGAATGACCTTTCGCAGAGCAGAAATCAGCATATTGGAGCAAATCAAAATAATCGTTACGCTTAAGCCCATACCCAGGCCGTTAAACAGATTGGTGGTAATGGCCAGTGTGGAGCACATACCCAAAAGCTGCACAAACACAGGGTTTTTGGTAAGCAGACCTTCATAAAGACCTTTTTTCAGCTTCATTTTCCTGCCTCCAATCCTGCTGCACAGGCAAGGGCGGCATTGACACCCTCTACCACGGCTCTTGAAGAAATGGTTGCGCCGGTGACAGCGTCGATGCTGCCGCCGTCTTTGGTTACAGCCAGGTTGCCGGTGTGACCTGCAAATTGGTCACGGAAGGCATTGCCTGCTGCATCGCTGCCTGCAATGACAGCGCCCAGGCTGGGAGTTTCTGCGTGGGAGATAATGGAAAGACCGGAAACCTTGCCGTCCTGAATGCCTACCATCATCACGATTTTGCCGCCAAAGCCATTGGGAGCAACCTGAATGGCATAGCCTGCCTCGGAAGCATAGACCGCCTCTACAAGACCGGTTTCGTCAGGGAACTGTTCCAGCAATTTGCCGCCGCCGGGCAGTACCTGGGAAACGGCATCCTGGATTTTCTGTTCCTGAGATTTGGCAATAATGGGATTTGTGATGGCGTTGACACCTGCAAGCGCTGCCGCTACAACTGCAGTGATCACCAGCAGGGTAAGGGTCAAACGGAGAATATCTTTCGTTTTGATCATTTGGAAGATACCCCCTTTTTCACTGTGCCGAATTTCTTATGTCTGCCAATGCGGTCAAGAAGCACCACGCAGGTGTTCATCACCAAAATGGCATAGCTGACACCCTCGGGATAGCCGCCAAAGTAGCGGATCACAACGGTGATGACACCGCAGCCGATACCAAATACGATCTGACCCAAATGGGTAACAGGGCTTGTCACATAGTCCGTTGCCATAAAGATCGCACCCAGCAGCAAGCCGCCGGAAAGCACCTGATAGCCGCACCACAAAAGTCTGTCGTGACCCTGGGGCATTAACAGGGCAAGCACTGCCACAGTGCCGACAAAGGCAAGGGGGATTCTGGGGGAGATGATTTTGCGGATGAGTAAGTACACGAAGCCAACAAGCAATAAAAGGGCAGAGGTTTCACCCAGGCTGCCGCCTACATTGCCCAGGAACAGGTCCTTCAGGCTTTCTGCAGGAAGCTGACCCTGATGCATAGCGCTTAAGGGTGTGGCGGCGGTCACTGCATCGGCAGTGGAGAAAACGCTGGCAGCATTTTCAAAGCCGACTTTTACCCAGTTGCTCATCATCACCGGCCAGCTGAAAAGAAAGGCTCTCGCTGCCAAAGCCGGGTTAACGATATTTTTGCCAATGCCGCCAAAAAGCTGCTTGACTACGATAATGGCGAAAAAGTCACCAAGGATGATACACCAGTAGGGGATGGTGACCGGGCATACAAAGGCGATGAGTACACCGGTGACCATGGCGGACATATCATAAACCTTGCAATCGGTTTTTCGCAGTTTGCACCAAAGCCACTCAAACAGCACACAGGCGGCAACGGAAACCAGTGTTACCATCAGCGCCCGGAGACCGAAGAAGTAAATGCTGCCCAGAAGTGCAGGCGCAAGGGCAATCAGCACATCCCGCATAATGGTACGGGTGGACATCGGTGCGTGAATATGGGGGGAGCTGGAAATGGTCAGCTCATAGAAATATTTCATTTGTGCCATTGTTTACACCTTCTTTGCTGCTGCTTCCCGAATCATATGCTTACCGGAGCGGAAGCCCAGCACCAGGGGAACGGAAGCAGGACATACATAGCTGCAGCAGCCACATTCAATGCAGTCCATCATATGTACAGAGTTCATTTCTTCCACACTGCCGGATTGCAGTGATTTATACATCAGCACCGGCATCAGATGCATTGGGCAGGCATCGATGCACTTGCCGCAGCGGATGCAGGCAGGCTTATCCACCGCATAGCGGTTTTTATTGCCCAAAATGGTGACGGCATTGGAACCTTTCATCACCGGTACGCTTAAATCGTACTGGGAAATGCCCATCATCGGGCCGCCAGAAAGGACTTTATAGGGATTTTCGCTGTGTCCTACGGCTTCCAGAAGGTCGTTAAAGCTTACACCGATGGGGGTCATAAAGTTGCGCGGCTCCATTACGATATCACCGGATACGGTGACCACACGGCGCACCAGAGGCATACCGAAATACACCGCATCGTAAATGGCCTTGCAGGTGGCGGCGTTGAATACCGCACAGCCCACAGAGGCAGGCAGACCGCCGGAGGGGATCTCTCTGCCGGTAATGGCCTTGATCAGGTGCTTTTCTGCGCCCTGGGGGTACTTGGCAGGGAGAATATCCAGCGTGATATTATCCATATCCTTCAGGGTGTTTTTCAGGCTGCGGATCGCGTGGGGCTTGTTGTTTTCAATGGCGATATGGGCAGTATCAATGCCCAAAATCTTCATTACCAGGTTTAGACCGCCAAAAACCTGGTCAGGGTATTCCTGACACAGCCGGTCGTCTGCCACGATATACGGCTCGCACTCGGATACATTGACGATAATGGTGTCCACTTTGCCAATGCCGGAGCTAAGCTTGACATGGGTGGGGAAGGCGGCGCCGCCCATACCCACAATGCCGGCTTCTTTGATGATATTCATCAGTTCATCAGGAGAAAGGGCGGCAATTTCGTCATCCGTCCGGGGATGAATATCCGGATGCAGGGTATTTTCTTTATCGTTTTCAATGACCACACTCATAACCATAGTGCCGCTGGAATGGGGACGCAGCTCCACTGCCTTGACCTTACCGGATACCGATGCGTGGATAGGAACGCAAAGACCTGCACCCTCACCGATCTTTTGACCGATGGTTACCAGGTCGCCTTTTTTGACCAGGGGCTGACAGGGTGCGCCAATGTGCTGGGACATAGGAATGACCACCACATCCGGGGCAGGAAAATCCATAATCGGCTTATCCTCGGCATAGGATTTATTCTCCTTTGGATGGATACCGCCGAAAAAGGTATATGCCATCTGAAAAATCACCTCAATGTTATAAAAATAGGAAAAAATGTTTTTCTTATCATAGCGCATTTGCCCTGATTTGTCCATAGTTTTTAGGTAAAATATACAAAACCAAAGCAAAAAATATGTTTATATCGATATAAAGTGACCTAAATTGTAGAGACCGGCGTCCTCGACGGCCCGAAATTGCCGAAGGCAATGAAAGAATAACAGACGGCAACCTGCCGCTTGTTAAGTATGTTCCTTCATCGAGGTCAACGGGCGGATAATATCCGCCCCTACAAGAAAAAGCCACCGATTTTAGAATCGGTGGCTTTTGTGTGAACAGGTATTAATTTGCGAAGCTTACAAGCTCTACGGTATAGCCTGCATCCCGGAGCGTGTCCACCAGACCGTTGGTGTTATCCAACAGGTGGGCAAGACCCACGGCGTAGAATACTACCTTGCCGCTTTCCAGGTATTCTATGGCGGTTTCCAGCATACCTTCGTTCCGATCGTGGTCCATTGCTTTGATATACTCCTCCATTAAGGGGGTATATTTTGCAATTTCTTCCTCTGTCATATCTTCGGTGTTCCATTCGCTGGCAAGCTCTTCCCGGAGCGCAGCTTCGTCACCGGCACACCACAGCGCATACAGCTCTGCGGCGTTGCTCCAGTATTCTTCAGCACTGGAGGCTGCTGCATCTTCCAGCATCCATATCTGCAGGTCTTTGGAAAAACCGGTGAGCATCTGAATCTGTTCCAGGCTGGATTCGATCTCCCAGATCGGCTTATCCAGTTCGTGGGCCCAAGCGGTAAGGCGCTCTTCCACGCCCTGATCGTTGGTGAGCTGATAGCCCTGACGCAGATAGAAATGCTCAATGGTGTTGCTCCAAACATAGGGCTTGGTGTAGGGCATATTCATATTGTAGCCGCCTACGGCCTTCAAAAGCTTTTCGGTATATTCGTAATCCTCATCCTCCATGGAGTGCTTGATCACATTCAGACCGCCGGAGTAGAAGTACAGATCGGATACCTGTTGGGAAAGTTCTTCATCCTCTTCTACCTGCTTGTCAAAGGCTTCTGTGTCACATTCCAGCGCCAGAGCGTCAGAAGCTTCAAAGGCATCCCGGATCGCTTGGGGGAGATAAGCGGTGCGCTCGTCACCCACATGGATCGTGCCGAAGAGCCACATTTCCTGACCGTCAGCGCCGGTTACGTGGTAAAACACAGGGGTGGGCTTGGTTTCCGGCTCTGCTTC
>JAEIGA010017111.1_pt1 | contig 11040 bp, 11 predicted proteins | sample 9270691 | NCBI WGS metagenome assembly JAEIGA01 (sample SAMN17057246, study PRJNA624740) | gut metagenome | biome: biome; isolation source: fecal sample | host: Bos grunniens | place: China: Xizang | collected 2019 | reverse complement strand
TGTAGTATCAAAGTTTTTGGGGAAGAGATAAATTGCATAAATTGAACCATCACAAAGGACATAATCTCTCTTATAAAGAGGTATAATTTCTTGGTAATATCCTGCTGATGAGTAGTTTAATTCGCCATCTTCTGAATCTGTATTTTGATTTTTAAGATTTTCATAATTATAATTAGGGTTGATTAGACGATTAATATTTTTAGAAGCACCCATAATAGTGCTTTCAACAAATCCTGATTCATCTTCAGTATTAGTATTTGTCATCCCTACATTTCTTTTTGTCATCATTGAAGGTCTATGACCAGGGTAACTTTTATCTTTAATCAAATCATCTGTTTGACCACTATCTCCATAAGCATACCATTTATCAAGAGAGCAAAATTGATTAATAATCATACCTGTAGGCACTTCAACGATTGCACTATTCATGTATTTCTTTACCAAATCAATAGTATAATCTTTGAGGTTTGTTATACCTACATTACAATCAATCGTTTTTCTAATAGGAGAAACTTTGCCATCTTTTATATCATTTAAATCATAATTTGAAAGAACTTTCTCATTTCCTCTTTGTATTTTCTGTAGTTCTGTGGCACCTTCAAGTTGATAATCGTAGTTATAACAATCATAATCATCTTGACGATACATAAACACGTCATATTCACGAATACTTGGTGAATTATCAGAATAAATGGTTCTAAAAATAGGTGTTTCTTCTTCCTCCCAAGAGTTATAATCAATAAAAGTATAAGTTTTATCTTCAGAGTTTAATTTTAATTCTTGAGGATAAGATTTATCATATTTGTTTTCAATAATAAGTTTAGAAGAGAATGAGGAGTTTTCAATCATTAACCCTGCATCCTTGTTGATTTTATACTTATCATTTGGATATTCTTTGTTCTGTAATCCTAATATAATTTCTCCACATTCAAGAATAGGAAAGTATTTTTCTTGCCATATTATATTATTAGGATTACTTTGATTTTTTATAATATCATTTTGTTGGAAATATTCTAATGTAATACTATTAGAATTAATATCTTCATTAGAACCTATGGTTACGCCGTTTAGACCTACGTTCCAATTAAGATAATTACCCATTGAATCGCATAAAGGGATTCGTTTATCAAGTAATTCATCTTGACCTGTTGTTTCGTCAGTATGAACATAACGTGATATTGTTCCATCCATACCTGCTTTAGGGTTATGAAAACCTTTTTCTATTGATTGATAATTATTTCCTGCGATATTGATTAGAGATTTTGGTCTCCCATAATACGTTGGATTAAACAATTCATCATCTTCGCCTTTTACTAAGTCAAGAATATGTGATATTCTAAGTATTCCCTTAAATGATTTGGCAATACTCTTTTCCCCCATTATGCGTGATTCTTCTTTGCTTCTTGTAGACATGATATTCTTAAATTCTAATTAGTGGTAATAAGTTCATATGATTTGGTGTAGGACAACTTTCATCAACATTTAAAGTAATTCCTCCAAAATTAAACTGTTTATATGGTGCTTTAGAGTCCATTTGTGTAACGCAGTTTACATCGTAGAAATCAACTTCATCATCATAGTTCTTTTTATTGTCCATATAATTTTTAATATCACCTACTCCCAATTTATAAGGATTGTTGTAAGGGATACTTGTAAGGCATCTCCAAGTTGAATTAACTTCGTCCGCATTTTTTTCTGCTGCTTTATAACCTGCAATGTTTGATTTGTAATCATCGTAAGTATTTCTTGAGCGACCTTTACAACCTGACCTTTCAGAACGTGACCATGATAACACGATTTGACCTTGTGCTTTTCCTTGAACTGAGATGGGAATAAATCCTTCCGCTTCATTCATCTTCATAGCGTAGAACTTTCTTCTTTGTTTTTCCTCATCATGTTTTTTCATGTTTTCTGTAGTGGTAGTTGATGAGTTGTAATCACCAAGTGAAATAGGAGCCTCATCTTTGAGATAATGTTTATCGCCTTTTGCATCCATGAAGAAAATATTATTCTTAAGTGTTGATTTTTCATTGATGCCTTCAATGTCATTGTCTACGTAGTCATCATGGTATGTTGAGGTTCCTCTATGATTACCTGCACAACTAACTCTTTTTTCTGTGTTATTAAAAATACTAGCATTGAACAGCCATAAACCTTGATTAGGAATAGGATTAAACCCACTATATGAACCATCAAGATAACATTCACCAAGACAATATTTCATGAAAGAGTTTGAACTAATGGCTCCAGTATAAATTTTATCATCAGATTCAATTCTGTTATGATATGTTTTTATTGTATTACGGTCCGCATCTTTTCGTGAATAAGTTATATCGTAGTTTGTAAAGGTATGCCATAACCAACAGAAAGGTCCGTCTCCACCACGTCTTGTATTTTTACAGTGATAGTTATGTAATCTTGTCCCACTATAATTACCTGTCTTTTTACCACCATTACTGGAGAAAATGTAATGTTGATGTTCTTCAGATTCATCTAAGTTTGAATAAGTATGGAAATAACATTTATCTGTTTTTGTTATGTTTTTTCTTATTCCATATTTTTTATCTCCATTGCATACGATTTCATTTGAATTGGGGATAGAACCTCTTGTATCACTATCAACATAATTGATTTTTTCAGTATTACTTGTAGGATGAATAGTTACGATATCAGAATCTCCTTCAACATTATCTTTATTTTTCCAGTTCAATCCACGAATGAAACGAGGTGTCTTTTCATATAATGCAAATAAATTTGGAAGTTTGATATTATCTCCTCCAAGGGATTTTAAAAGAGCATAACCTATGGAGTCAGTATCTTTTTGTAAGTCATTATATTTGAATACCTTTGTATCTTTATCAAAGTTAGCAATACCACCTTTAATTAAATTACCATAATCATCTGTCAAAGTAATTTCATTACCTTCTCTATCTTTTGATTTCACCGAAGTATCAAAAATCAAATCATTTGTCAATGAAATGTTTGGGAAGTTTTTGAAATTAACTGTATTTCCATTACAAATAAGGAAGTTCTTACTTAAAGAATGAGAGAAACCCAAGGTTCCCATTGGTGCAGGGGTAATTAAGTCATTGTTAAAGAATTCTTGAAGTTTAAGTATTTCATTTTCAAACTTTGATTGTTTATCATTTTGAGATAAGAATTCAGCCAAGTTTTGAGAAATTACATAATCATCTAATGAATCAAACTTTTCGGGAATGTCTAATAAGTTCAATGTATCATCTGCTTTTCTTCTTTCAATGAATGCTCGGAGTGCTTGTCTTGTTCTATGGAACCAATAACGATGGAAAGGCATAGCATGATAACCAACGATACCTCTTGCCATTTCTGTTCCAAGTAAAGGGGCGAACTCTTTATATCTTTCAGAATTACCGAATCCTAAGACGTTTCGTATGCCAGGTGTTGATGCTTCTTTAATTGCCATTCCATCATATCTACCTGCTATATGACGAATATTACCTGTAAGAACTTCATGAAGAGATTCCCAAATCAATTTATCAAATCTCGTCCATGATAATTTCGTTATATTTTCCACTTCACCTTCGGACGAATCTTTGCTAACACCCCAACTATCCCTTGTTGTAATATCTGTATCACCTGAAATTATTTGATGACCGTCATAATGACCAAGGATATAATCATGAGTATAATAAAGAGGTATTTCTTCATTATAAAGATTTAACTGAGATACTATTTTTCCTCCAACATGAACACGTTCTTTCGCGTCAATGTTCGTATCATGCCATTTTCTAGTTTTCTTGTATAATGAATTTTCTACTTGTTTATAACGAAGCGTAGTATCTTCAGGATTGAATAATCCATGTTTGTTTTTATCATTGAAATAATTTCTATCATTAGGAGATTCAGAAGGATATAAAAGCCAACCTTTACCTTGGATTTTAGTATTAGAATTTGATGATTTACCACCATTTAAGATTTTAACATTAGGATGTTTAATTGAAACATCATTATTAGGTCTTGAAACTAATAAAGTAGAACGACATTTTAATGTATTTGAAACGTAAAGATTACCCAATGTTCCTGAAGTATCACCAATAATAGTAGAAATGTTTATAATATCAGCTTGTTCGTAACTATCCACTGAGAGTTTTACATTTCTTCTGAGAACTTTTTGTTCAAACGCTTTTGGTTGAAAAGTAATAGGAAGAATATTACCATCAGAATCAGAAACAATTACTTCTGTTCGTTTTTGTTTATCCTCATCATATAATGTATTAAGAAGTTGTGTAGGGTCATCAATTTCAGAACCATTTATGATATTAGGTGATATACGAAGAATACCCATGTATGAATCGTATATTTCCTTTTTAGATACATCTCTTGTATTAAATTTTTCGGACATAATAAATTATTAGATTTTAATTAGTGGTAACATTGCATAGAATTTTGGAGCATTTTCGTGACCATAACGAGTTGAAGGTGCATCTTTTGATATACCTGTTTCAAGTTCAATATAGTTATCAAAAGAATCGTATTCCATTATTGTATATGAAGTTTCATTATTTTCTGGAATTTTATAGATTGGTATTGATTTACTTGTGAGACCGACATCAGGCTCGGACTTCCATACTTCATGACCACCATCAGGGGCAGAGAGTAATGCTATTGCTGTAATTACATCGTGAGATGATTGTTTTCTTCGTCTGTTTGGAGAAGCACCAAATCCCCAAGCGAAGCCATAACTACCGTGATTATCCGTTCCTGAACTATCTTTTTCACTTAAACTTCCACCTGAAGTAGAAAGATACCAAGTTCTTGGTGAAAAATCTTCCGTTGGTAACTTTTCTTTCAATTCATCTAACGTCCAACTATTGAAATGATATAAATCATTGAGGTTTCCATAAGTTATATTATATTCATTATTAGTTCCATAAGCGGAGAAATGGAAATGTTCTCCTGTTCCTCTTCCTTTTGGATTATGGGCTGCATTATCAGGAGTATATAAACCTGTCTAATTTGATTCTTTATCCTTATATTCACCAATTTTTGAAGGTTCTTCATCAATAGGATTGATAACGGATGGAGCATCTACATATGATATGAACTTAGTTCTCAAATCAGGAACTCTGAAATAATTTGGATATTCAGTTGATTCTTTAGAAGATATAGGTTCTCCATTTATATGATATTGACCACCATCATCGTTTAATATAATTTCACCATTTGAATCCCAACAAATTATCTGTTCTTTCCAAAGTATTTTTGCTAATTCAGGAAAATCTTCCGTTTTATATTTTCGCCCATCACAAAGAAGATAATCACGAATAATTGGGTCACATGGTTTTACTGTATCAGAAATCTCAGATTGTTTATAAAATTTGTTAGGAACTTGAAATTGACTAGATGAATTATTATTAACTAAAAGAGAGTATTGTTCATAAGTTACAGGAACCCAATGTATTGACCCTGTTGGAACCGATTGAACACTTAAAAGGGCTTCTTGAATGATGTCACGAATGAATTGCTGTGAGCGTTTATATTCAAACTCTCGTAATCCATCAGAGTTAATTATACCTTTTAATAAGTAACTTTTATCACCCTAACCTGTTATGTCAATTTTAATTTCATCGTATTGTTCTGTTTTGTTCCTTTCATAATTGTTCGTTTCAAGAATTTTATTCAAACTCTTTCTGTTACTATCAAAGGTATTAACACAAGAAGGCATTAAAGTATTACCTATTCGCAACCCACCTTTGTCATTACTGGAATATATATTAAGTTTAGAAGTTTTTGTTATACCAATAACACCAAGATTATCAAACTCAACATCTAAATCAGACATTCTAAAACTAACCATGTAACCGTCAGATTCAGAGACTATAATCATTCTTGAACGAATGTCAGCATTAGTTCTTAAAAAAGTTTGATTATCTTTGTTGTTTTCAGTAGTATTTTTTAATATTGAATCATCAAAAACAATTGCATCCGAATAAGAAGATGAAAGAGATTGGTCTTGAATGTTGGATAATTCAACAGGGTTAGTCTCGTATATTGTATTATAACTATTAGGAGACATACGAAGAATACCGTTAAATGAAGCACTGATTACATAAGATTGTTCTGTTTTGATTTCGCTATCAGAAGAACTTATGTACATTACCTTGTCTCTGAATACAGGTAATTCGCAAGCTTTTTGTGTTATTAGATATGACATGTTATAACTTTCATTATTTAACTTTCAACAGATAACGCAAAGTTTTTAACATACATCTGAGAGAACATAAATGTACAAGAACAACTTATTTCATCTGTGTTTTGATAATCTAACTTTAAACTAGGAATTTCAACAGGGAAAGCACGAGTGAATGTCCATTGAATTGCAGGATTATTGTATTCATCTGTTCCAACTACTGCTATATTTGTTGTATAAGCATCAATACCAATTTTATCAGTAATTTTATCTGCGTTATAATGTCCGTCTCTTTCATGATATATAAGATTCATCCATTCATATATCGTGGAATAGTTTGCGTACTTATTATCAACCTTGAACTCAATTTTCAAAGAATCGTAAGGAGTTTTAGTATGAGATGAAATGTATAAATGACCACCACCATAAGAAATACTTTGTGCCTTAATACTATTTCTTGGGATTTCAACATTAGTGAGTGACCAACTAATTGCATTGCGACCAATACCTGCTTCCGTCATCGCCTAAATGTATTTGTTTTGTAAGTTTTTTAAGCAGTCAGGTAAGTTCATGATGAACACAAATTTATCTGATACTGTCTTATTCAATGGACTTTGTATAATATCACTCATTTTTCTTATTTATTTTACAAAAAAGTCTTGACAATTTGTTGAAATTTTAGTATAATGTGCGTGTACCCAAGAGGGCGAGACAAGAACAACGAACAACAGAAAGGACACAGACAACATGTTGAAGACAATCGTAGCAAATGTAATTGATGAGGTTTTCGCCCTTGGTATGGAAATCATTAGTGAAGCTGAGTATAATTATGACTTCACTTGTGTTGGTGGTGATATTCTTCCTGAATACTGGGACGAATGTGAATGGGGTAATAAATTGATTTGTCTGGCAATTAATATGGGATGGGATATGGGCTACGATGCTAGTCAGACAGTATGGGTGGATGAGGTTGAATACATCCGATAATAAGAACTCCCTTATAATAGTTACTATGAATTACGAGTTATATTACTCATTACAAGATAAGCACAAGAGAGAACTATTTGACCTCCTTGACTGGCAGGACAAGTATGCTCTTGAACACTTGTGTAGAGCAGTCTATAAGTATTCTGACCCTGATGAGCCTGATGTAAAGTATAATGATTGGATTTGTTTCCATACTTCACAGTTTTGGCTTGGCGAATTCATTGATAGAGAATACCTTATAAGAGTTTGTATTGACTGTGGTATCTTTATCTATGATTATACAGATACATTTGGTAGAAAGTTCTATGAGGTAAGCCCTAGTTGGCGTTCGTTTTTAGTAAAGGAGTTCAAATTAGATGAAAAAAGGACAGAAGCTAACATTTGATGAGTTATACGATTGGCTCTCAAATAATCAAAACAAAAAGTGGAGATTGTTTGCAGTTGGAGGTTCATTTGGATTTCTTAATTATTTGAGATTCAACGAAGTATGGATAACAGAATACTTTGAGAAGACAGATGGAGGACACAAGACATTCAGATTTGCAGCATTTGATGATGATAACCATTTCCTCCAAGAGATAGCATTTGGTGCTTACGAAGATTTAGATTATAGAATAGAAATATATAATGACAAACCATTGGAACTATTGATTGAGTTTAGAGATAGGTACGATATGGATAGTCAGTTTGCAATTTTTCAGGAATTATGACATTTGACGAGAGTTACATTGAACTATTAAAGAAAATAAAAGAGTTCGGAAATTTGGAAAAGAATGAACGAACAGGGATTGAGTGTAAGAGTCTCTTTACTCAAATATTGGAAGCAGAGGATTCACAAGGTTACTTTGGTTTTCCTATCTCTAATACACGCAAAATCCACTATAAGGGAGCAATCATTGAAACCTTGTGGCTTCTTGGTTTACATAGAAATGATGAGCGTTATAAGGATTTGCCTTTGACTAATACACAATACCTTGAAGACCACGGAGTGCGCTATTGGAGACCTTGGCAGGACATTAACGGTAATCTTGGACCAGTTTACGGCGAACAACTTGTGAATTGGTATGACCATAATACTGACAGCCATATCAATCAGATTCAGAACATCATTGATACCTTGAGAACTAATCCTTCTGACAGACGATTAGTAGCAAGTATGTGGAATCCTTCTGAAATTCCTAACATGGCACTTCCTCCTTGTCACCATTCACTGTGGTTTTATTCAGTGGAGATTAAAGATGATTACGGACATAGTATACGAAGACTAGACACTACATGGCATCAGAGAAGTGCTGATATGCCTATTGGTATTCCTTATAACATTTTGATGTATACAATTATCAATAAAATTGTAGCACTTTGTACAGGACACGTGCCAGGTGTTGTGAGAGGTGTGTTAGGTAATGCTCACTATTATCTCAATCAGCAAGAGGGAGTTGATGAGATTATCAGTAGAGAAGAAGATGTGAAGAAGTGTAAAGTGCCATTCATTCGTTTTTCTGATAGAATTATGAACAAAGTTTTACATGGAGAGATGTTGAACTTGGAAGATTTTGCCATTGATGGTTCTGATTTCATTATTACAGATTATGAGCCATTGGGGGCAATCAAAATGCCTGTAGCCGTGTAACTTATGATAGTTGGAGATTATAAGAATTGGACAGGGGAACAGAAGTTCCCCACGAAGTCCTCATTTACTCTGAAAGGATTTGAGTTTGAATTCAAAAAATGGGACATTGAGAAAGAGAATAATCCTATTGATAAGTTGATGTTCAATTTGTGGATGATAGAATATACACCTGAGCATCCTGCTGTTATGGGAAAGATTGAGGTATATGATGGAATAACTGCTGTGTATGTCAATCCATTTTTTGAAGGAGAAGAGAAAGATAAGATTAGAGATGAATTGAAAAAAGCAGCAGGAAAACAACTATTAAATAAGTAAGAATATGGCGAATGTGATTGACTTTTCAGATGGAAGTGAATATGTAATTTATCAAAACTCAGGAAAAACTTATATTGGTAAATTTTATAAAATTAGTGATGTAGAAAAAGATATACCTGCTCAGATACAAGTAACAGGAGGTGTTCATGATTCTTTAGGATATGATACAGATTGTTATTATGTAGAAAATCCTGCATTGATTGAGGCTGATTTGACAATTCCTGCCAGTGGTTCTGCTGAATTAAGTTGGAAAATAACTCCTGTGTTTTTTAAGGATTTAATTTCATCATCTGAATCCGATTATTCATCTGTTTTCTTCACTTATCCTAAATCTCAAATTGCCATTTGTAATATAGGTGGAAGTGTTATAGATGAAACGCTAATGAGAGCTTATAAAGAACTTTGTGAGTAATAACTAAAAAAACCCTCTCCAAAAGAGAGGGTTTAATTTTTTAACCTACGAAGAATCTTGGCTTGTGCATTGCACCGTATGCCTGATTTTTGATGAGTTCTTCAAGTAATTCTTTTTGTTTATTGACACCCTCTTGAGCAAGAGCATTACCTGTCAATGAGCCACCACCAAGCATTGTTACAGAATCACCCCACTTGGAACGAACTCTTCCTAACATTTCTTTGACCAAAGCCAAAGCATAATCAAATACCCAAGGTTCTTTCAAGACATCCTTAAGAGGTCTTTCAACCCAACATTCAACAATACCAAAGAATCTTTCGCCCATTCTTGGCTGAGGAGTAAGTGTAAGGTATTGAGTATCCTTATTGAAATGCCAACCTCTCTTTACAGCCAACATTTTCTCATAGAGATTTCTCCATTCATGAAGAGCATACCAAGTAGTAAGACCAAATGAGCGATGGTTGAACTGATTTGTATAGAAGAACTGCTGAGCAAGAGATGTATCAAAGTTATAGAGAGAAGTAATTGAAGATACACCACTTTCAGAATAGTTCACAACAGATACTACCTTGCGATAATCCATGATGTCATAATCAAACATCTTGTTATATTGGATTGATTCTCTTTCTTTACCAAATTCGCCTTCCGTGTAGATTTCTTGTCTTTCACCACCTACTGTGAAAACTGCATCTTTGGATTTCTTGAACATACCAGTATTATACTTTCTTTTGGAAACAAGAAATTCCATAAAGTCTTTGGAGATGATAGATAATTCTTCAACTCCGTCAGGATATTTTTCAGACATTGCTTTGAGCATCTTAATTTCTGCAACTTTATCGGAAGGGACGTTGTTGATGAGTAATTTATAATCTTCGTTAGAAAGGTAATAATCACCTTTTTTAATGTAATCTTTTGTAATATACACATCATCAGGGACTTTCACTGTTTGTTCTGGTCCTCTTTCAGCGGAGCGTTTAGTTGCGTAGTCATCAGGACGTGAGAGAATACCACTAATAGTGCATAATTTATCAATAGGAATACCATGATTCTGCTCATACAATCTACTATCAAGAATAAGGTATTCCTTAACAACCCCTGCATGTTTGTAAAAGCGTTCAACAGCCATAGAGATGGCATCATAAATTTGGTCTCTGTGTAAGTCAGAAACAGATACGGCAGGATAACCGAAGAAATGTAAAATTCTTTCAGCAATGTCATCGTAAGTTTTATTTTTATTATTGAGGTCTGTACTCATGAAAGCCTCTAATGGCTTTAAGTTACAAATTTCAGGCGTATAGTCAGTATCACTCATCAGAAATTTATTTATTCTTGCAGAATTTGCTTGACAAAAATTCAAAAATGTAGTAAAATCATCTCAGATAAATAAGTTTATGTTCAGTTACGAAGAAAAACGAAAAGATTGTGAATAAGGCTATCCGTAAGTGTATTTGTGAAAGTCATGAAAAACAGTTTGTTGATTTTGATGGAAAAACAAAAACATTAAATCATGAGTTTAAGTTTCTTTAT
>JAEIGA010017110.1_pt1 | contig 11041 bp, 10 predicted proteins | sample 9270691 | NCBI WGS metagenome assembly JAEIGA01 (sample SAMN17057246, study PRJNA624740) | gut metagenome | biome: biome; isolation source: fecal sample | host: Bos grunniens | place: China: Xizang | collected 2019 | reverse complement strand
TTTCCCTCACCAACTACTTGGTCAAATTGATATGCTTTATAAGGATTGATGATACCAAAATCATATCCACCACGAATAAAATAACGATCGTATTGAAAACCTGCACCAACTCCCCAAGTGACATTGATACGCTTAAGAGCATAATCCTTCATATCATCTACAGAAAAGAGATTCTTATTAGTCTCTACTAAAACTTCTTTACCGGTGTCCTTAAAGTTTCTCTTAGTAAAATCTAATCCACATTGTAAAGTAGGACCAGTATAGAGAATCACCCAAGTGTTTTGGGCTATCTCAAACTTGTATTGCCAGTCAATAGGAATCTCCAATTGATGGTAGAAACTTTTGCTACGTGTTTTAGGATAAGGAAGTTTGCCAATAGATGACCAATCGGTACTATTAGCGCCAAAAGTGTAGTTAAGCCCCATACTTACACCAAATCCTTTGAACCAAGTGGCATCGTACACGAAGCCGACTTTTAGACCATTATATGCAGTAGGAGTGAGGACGTTCTTATTCTCAGCTATATTAAGTCGAGTAGTTGGTTGTGCGTATCCAAGTTGAAAACCAAGAAAATCTTGTGCGCTAGCTACCGTAGCTGATGCGATAATACATGCAATAATGAGTAGACGTTTCATATGTGTATTTACTTGTTTTTGTTACGTTTTTTTCCTTTTCGTTTAGTTTCTTCATCTATTTCCTCCTCTTCATCTGCCGCAGCAGAGATCTTCTGAGCATCAGGTCGAGGAGTACGATTTGGTCTTAGGAAGATATCTTGGGGCTGATGTGGACGTTCCTCTTCTGCCCAGAAGAAAGTAACCAAAAATTTCTCTTCCTCCAAAGCTTGATCCAACGGAATAAGCACACCTGTTGTAGCGGTGGTGAAAAGGACATGCTGAATCTCTCTGTTTTCGAAAAAGACTTTGACAAAACTACTTTGGGTTCGATTGATTCCTAAGTAGGAACCATCATCTTCCTCTGGATAGAAGACTGTTTCAGCATTACCTTTAACTTCTACTATGTGTATATCTCCATCCCGCATAAAAGCAAGCATCTCCTTGCCGGCAAGTTGATTGAACTCTTTAAGTCCCTCCTGCTTGATAGCAATGGCATTGCCTAATCCATGAATCAGGTCTATATCTTTGTTTTTGAAATATGCCATGATGGTATCTGCGGATACTTGTTGATCTTCGTTCCAACACACTGGATTGCCACAAAGAGTAGCGATAGAGTCACGTCCGTTATAGTGAATGGAGTCACAAACCATCTGAACATCCTCGCGATAGACCCTTACATTATAATAAGCACGGACTTGCATATAAGAAGTATCCACCCAAATGGTATCTGGAGTTGGCAATACCCAAACCGAATCAACAAGTACGCTGTCGTGGTTCATCAAACGATAGGTCGTATATGGAATCTCCTTAGTAAAGAGTGTATCAGCATGCATATAGGTGTATTTAGTAGAATCAGACCACTCAACCAACATCGCACTATCCGTAGCATATCCATGGTTATCCTCCTCCCATATCTCACCTCTATTGCCATAGAGGGTAACTTGGTGAGTAAAGTCAACACTCTGCATATGGCCCTTCACATTGCCATATCCCACCTTTTTGTCGTAAAAGATCGTATCTCCAGTGAGGGTCATCCCATCCGAGTGAATAATCTGTGAACGTTCAAGAAGCATGGAGTGCTCTGTTTTGGTATTGTACCACCCCCTAGAGGAGAGAATAGTAGTCTCCTCTTCATAAACAATACGAGTAGGACTTACCAAATCTGCTTGATAGGTAGCTGTATTATAATGTAGTTGATCCGAAGTGAGAATGAACTTAGGATGATTCAACACTACATCACCGCGAAACACAGCCTGATCATTATAGGGAGTATATTGTCCCCAAGTAGATGTAAGAGTATTCAAACTATCCTTAATGGTACCACCTGTGTAGTAATATGCGATATCTTTTACACGGTCATAGTTAAGACTATCGGTAGTCAAGATCGTGCTATTGTGAATAAGGCGCACATTACCACGAAACTGAGCCATCTTAGTGTTACCATTATAATAAAGCTCACTACCATATCCCTGCAAGGTATCTCCCTGAACTAATCGTACATGACCAAAAGCATGCAAAGAGTTCTCTTTCTCAAAGAAATAAGCCGAGTCACAATACATCAACACTGAATCATGACGAAAACGCACATTACCAGATAGCAACTGCGCGTTAGGCATCCGCTTCTCATCATAAGATAACCTAGCAGACCGTTCAAGATAGACCATCGTCTTTTTGGGTCGTGCAAAAGTAGCGAAACAGAGCGTGACAAGTAGTAGTATGAGCAGATTTCTTCTCAAATTAGAATCCCCCGTCAATTATTCATGTACCCAACCTGGATACTCAAAATCACATCCACGCCACGCAGGATCAATAGAAATATAAACTTCCTTCTGCTTATTGCGGATCCATTTATCTACACACTCCGAACTAAGTTTCTGTTGGAGCAATTCGCGAATAACTTGGAAATCGTCCACCAAATTTGCTTTATGTGCCTCACGTCTAGTCTTAAGTTTGACAATAACACAAACCTCCTTATTTTTGGTGCGATCCATCATCACAAATGGGATGCTAACTTCGCCCTCCTTTAGGCTATAAATCTGTTTTGCTATCTCTGGTGGGAGATCTTGGTATTCAAACTTGCTAGCACCAGTATTCATATTCGTCATCAAACCACCACTCATGACAGTAGATTTATCTTCAGAGAATCTAGCAACCGCTGTCTCGAAGACCATACCACTATCCACAACCAAAGCGCGGATAGAATCAAGTTTGCCTATAGCACGAACCTTATCATCCACTGATACGCGAGGTTTGAGAAGAATATGGCGACAATTGACACGATCACCCTTTCGTTCAATCAACTGAATGATATGAAATCCATATTCCGTTTGTACAACACGAGACACGCGTTTAGGGTCTGTGAGGTTGAAAGCCACATTTGCAAACTCTGTCACCAATTGTCCTTTACCAACAAATCCAAGCTCTCCACCACGTTTAGCCGATTCTACGTCCTCGGAATAAAGACGAGCTAACATAGAAAAATCAGCAGAACCATTGTGAACACGCTCGGTGAACTCACGCAGACGTGCTTTGATACGTTCTGTTTCATCTAGAGGGACAGAAGGTTCGATGCTCAACACCTGAACTTCCACCTGTGCTGGCACCATTGGAATGGAATCAGAAGAGAGAGAATTATAGAATCGACGCACCTCGGCAGGGGTTGGATCAATATTTTCGGTCAACTTAGCCTGCATCTGTTGGATTATCATTTGGTTACGAACCATCGTCATCATTTCCTCACGAATCTCGCTACTAGTCTTGCGGAAGTACTCCTCCATCTTCTCCTTGCTACCAATTTGAGAGATGTAATAGTTCATTCGCATATCGACTTGACTGCTAACAGAAGACTCACTCACCTCTATAGAATCCAACTCCGCTTGGTGCAAAAAGAGTTTTTGAATAGCCAATTGCTCTGGAATAACGCAATACGGATCACCTGGTATAGGTGTGCCTTCATACTGCGCACGCAAACGCTCCTCCTCAACTTCACTGCGGAGTATTGCCTCTTCACCAACAATCCAAATAACCTCGTCTATTACATTATCCTGAGCCTGAGCCAAGAGAGAGAACAAGCTAAAAAGTATTATTAATTTATTTCGCATATCGTTTTAATTTTCCATTTTTAAGTGACTCATCATACAACTTCTGGCGGGCTGTACGAATAAACTCCTCATTGCGAGTTCTAAGAATATTATCCTCGATCTGTTTACGTGCGTAATCCATAGGCATAACACTACCTACAGCACAATAGCTATCTATTTCCAAAAAATATGTATTTATTGAATCGTTAAGTTCGATAAGTTTGCCCTTATCTAACATTTTATCCAATTCTTTCATCTCAATTGGAATACGCTCTAGAACATCCTTACGAGATCTCCATTCGTCCACAAACAATTCATATCCAACGCCATATTGATAAGCATACTTCTCCACCCACTCAAGGGAATTCTCATCATTCAAATTAGACAAATACTTACGAACTTCCTCCATATTAGGTGCTTCGCTAGGAACAACAAGCAAAGCACCTTTAATAAGCATCTCAGATAAAAGAATTTGATCCTTATGCTCCTGATAGAAAGATTCTACGATAGAATCTTCAACCACTTGACCTCCAGCCTCAGTTATCAACATCTGCTCATATTCATATGCATACAAAGAACGTCGATAATCATCTACCATTTTCTCTATCCTATCCTTATTGACGACTTTAGAATCAGCGTACATCAAGTGCTCTATTGCCCAACTCCGAATATACTCATCCACAACACGCATACTATCTTCTGGGCTATACCCTGCAGTCAAACTATCAATCTCATTCCATGTCAAAATTGCACCGCAGCATTCAACAGCTATATCCTGCCTTGATTGTTCTTGTTGCTCTTCCTTATTACACGCAACCAAAACCATCATACCGAGCAACATAAAAATCACACGGAATAAAAATGAAGTTTTTATTAATAAATCCGTTCTCATCTATTAATCCTAATTCAAATCGCTGCAAAGTTACAACATTTTTCTTAAATATGCAAAGAATTGGACATCTTTTTCATACAATTATGCTCTTCCAAATATATGCGATTTCCATCCACTAGTTTAGGTATGCTTGAAAACACATAATCGGGAGCCTTAACACCCAAAACATCTGCATTACCCAAAGCAAGCATATTACAACAACTCACTTCAACATGCACTTCATCATATATACCAGAATCCAATATATGTTGCAAAAGTGTAGCTCCTCCTTCCACTAGAACAGAATGTATATTACGACTTGCTAAATCAGACAATATAAACGTCCAGTCTGTATTCTCTCGATAGACAATGGTAGGAGCATCACTAGAAAAAATATTACTATCAGAAGGTAGGACATTGTGTCGATCCAAGGTTATCCGAATAGGATTTCGACCACTCCAACGTGTATTCAAGAGTTTAGGATTATCTAATAGCACCGTACGCGTTCCCACCATAATAGACATATTCTCAGCTCTTTGCTGATGCACTAATTGTTTAGTCAACGGTGTAGAAATGATGAGCGGTGTTCCTGAATTTCGTGCCACATCAATATACCCATCTAATGTCTGTGCCCATTTTAGAATAACATACGGACGACCTTCTGTATGAAGACATACGAAACGTTTATTCAACCGTAGACACTCCTCTTCCAATACACCAACAACAACTTCTATACCCGCATCTTGCATCATCTTCACTCCTCTACCAGCCACCTGCGGATTAGGATCTAACATACCCACTACCACACGACCGATACCCTTGCGAATGATTAATTCGGCACATGGAGGAGTTTTACCATAGTGGCTACAAGGTTCTAGATTCACATATAACGTACAAGATTGGTAATCAATCCCCTCAGGATGAGCTTGCTCAGCGGCACGTATACAATTAGGCTCTGCATGTGGGCCTCCGTACTGCTCATGCCATCCCTCCCCCATAATCACATCCCCATAGGAAGAATGATATACCAATACAGCTCCTACCATAGGGTTAGGAGCTACGTAGTATTCACCCAAACGAGCCAACTGGAGGCATCTATGTATATATTTTTCTTCCATATTTGCGTACTTGCTTTTTTTTCACTACCTTTGCAGCGTGAAAGAACAATTGAATTATATCATCTCACAGCTACGCGGATACTTTCCCGAGGATGAACTGCAGGAGCTAGGATACTGGATCATAGAGGAAACAACCGGTGTGAATCGAACAGAAATCCTAACCGGCTGCAAAGTTACAGAAAATATTCCAAATATAGAAATAATTTTGGAAAAACTTCGCGCGCACGTACCCGTTCAGTACGTTTTCGAACATACCGAATGGATGGGACTAGATTTGCGTGTGACTCCTGATACACTTATCCCACGCCCAGAAACTGCTGAACTAATAGAATGGATTCTAGAAACCACAGACCGCACTAAAGCACTCCGCATAGCGGATATTGGCACAGGAAGTGGATGCATAGCCATTGCTATCAAGAAGCGTTGTAAAGTCTGGGATGTCAGTGGTATGGACATCAGCGAAGGCGCTTTGAAAATAGCAGCAGAGAATGCTCAAAGGAATCAAGTGCAAATCAACTGGCAGAAGGTTGATATCCTATCCGAAAACATTGATTCATATGACATTATCGTGAGCAACCCACCTTATATTTGCGATAAAGAAAAGGTAGAAATGGATGCACGTGTACTAGAATATGAGCCTCATGGAGCATTATTTGTTCCAGACAATGATCCTCTGCTATTCTACCGCCATATAGCCTCACTTAAAGTAGCCAAACAATTATTCTTTGAGATCAACGAAGCATATGGGAATGAAGTTTGCGCCATGCTAAAGGAAATGGGGTACAAAAACATAATACTTAAACATGACATGTATGGCAAACCACGAATGGTCTTTGCAGCAATTGACTGCTAAAGCCGAAACCTACTGTGCCGCAGCAGAACATTGTATATGCGAGGTACAGAATAAATTACAACAATGGCAAGCAAGCACTGAGCAATGTGAAAAAATCATTGCCCACTTGCTGCAAGCCAACTATATCGACGAACAACGATACTGCCATGCTTTTACCCACGACAAAGTAGTATACCAAGGTTGGGGAAGAATGAAAATTAAGGCACACCTATACGCCAAGCACTTGCCATCAGAGGCTATTACTCAAGCCCTCGAAGATATTGACGAGACAGAGTATCAAAAAACACTTGAGCGTGTCATCGCTTCTAAAAAACGCACGCTCAAAACTACAGATGCCGCAGCACGCGAAAAACTCATACGTTTTTGTATGCAACGGGGGTTTACCTACGAGGAAATTAGTGAATTCCTATAAGTGATATCCTATTACTTAGATTGGGTAGCTTGATAGATGAGTGGAGCAATCTCGCTATTATCATGCCATCCAGTAAAGCGTTCAGCACCGACACCTATTGCAAAGATAGGGACTGCCGACGCAGTGTGTGCACCTGTCGTCCAACCCAAACGAGATTTCTTATTGAGTATAGCCAGCGATTTCGCTGCCAACGCATTGAGATCCTTATAAAGTGTTTTGACTACGTCTTGGTGACTCATCATGCTAGCAAAAGCCTCTTGCAATAGAGCGTCTTCCTCTCTCGTCATTTCCACTTGAGTATACAAACCCGTATTAGCAGAAATCAAGTGTTTTACTTGCTCCCATTGAAGTTTTTCTCCTTCCTTTTTGTGTAACTCAGACAACTGATCAGATAGTTTATCTAACGAACACTGTTGGTTAGCTAGCACTTTAAGATTGAGAACATAGTCACTATTACCAAGCGCCATGCCTCCTGTCTCATGATCAGCTGTAATAACAATAAGTGTTTCGTTAGGATGTTGTTCATAAAAGCGATAAGCCACTTGAATGGCCGCATCAAAATCCATCACTTCATGTAAAACCGTGGCCCCGTCATTGGCATGACTAGCATAATCAATCTTACCTCCCTCTGCCATCATAAAAAAGCAATCATAAGAGGATAATTGCGCAATGGCTACTTCTACAATTTGGCTAAGAGTAAGATCGGCTGAAGTGCGGTCAATAGCATATGGTAATGCCCCTGCATAGCTTGTGTATTTATCTCGATAGTTACTAGGAAGAAGTATCATCTTGCCACTTCCTAATTGTTTTGTTGCATCTGCATATCCCGCCGCAAGCGTATATCCTTTCTCTTTTGCAAGATCGTATAGGTTAGGTGCCGCAGTATCATTTTTGTCTATAGGACGAGAAAAACCTGCACCTCCAAAAAAGTCAAAATTAGATTCCACCAATTGAGTGCCGATCGTATAGTAGTCTTCGCGAGAAGAGGCGTGCGCATAATGTGCAGATGGTGTAGCATGGTCTATGGTTACTGTGGTCATTATACCTACACCCCATCCTTGCTGCTTGAGCTGAGAAGCCACACTGTAAACGGGTGTACTATCATGTGCTAAACCTATAACGTTATTATTTGTCTTTATACCAGTAGCTAAACAAGTACCAGAAGCAGCCGAATCGGTAATTCCACTCGAAGCAGAGAAAGTCGCAGCCTGTCCCGAATAAGGGAAAGTAGTCATCAACAACTGTTTACGTCCTATCTTACCCTCCAATTCCGCTAAGTACATTTCTGTAGAGAGGACTTGATGAGGTCCCATACCATCTCCGATAAACATAAAAACATACTTGGCTTGTGCTGCTGATAGAAGAGCTATCAGACTGAAAACAAAAAGCAATGATAAACGTTTCATAGTATTCCTTGATTAAAATTCTTAATTCTAAATCACTCCTCTAATAGATCAGGACGTCTCTCCATAGTATGGCGCACGCTCTCTTCGTAGAGCCACTCCTCTATCTTGGCCTGATGTCCTGATAGTAGGATCTCGGGCACTTTCCAACCCTTGTAATCTGCTGGACGGGTATAGACTCCAGGTTCCAATAGACCATCCTGAAAACTATCACTCAATGCACTGGTCTCATCACCCATAGCACCAGGCAACAAACGCACGATAGCATCGGTCATGATGGCCGCAGGCATCTCACCACCAGTTAACACAAAATCACCAATGGTATACTCTTTGGTTATCAAATGATCACGTACTCGTTGATCTACACCCTTATAGTGTCCGCAAAGGATAATAATATTCTCCTTAAGCGAAAGTGTGTTAGCCTCTTTTTGTGTAAATCTCTCACCATCAGGAGCTGTAAAGATGATTTCATCATACTCTCGTTGACTCTTTAGATGAGCTATCGCACGATCAATAGGTTCTACCTGTAAAACCATACCTGCACCAAAACCAAAAGCATAATCATCAATCTTGCGATGTTTATCCAAGGTATAATCACGTAGATTATGAACATAAATCTCAGCTATACCTTTGTCTTTAGCACGCTGGATAATCGAATGATTAAGAGGTGATTCCAACAACTCTGGACACGCTGTCAATATATCTATTCGCATATTCTCTAAACACTAAACTCTAAACACTAAAACTATGGCACTGGATCATAACCACTACCGCCCCAAGGATGACAGCGCAGGATACGTTTTATTCCCAGCCAGCCGCCCTTGAATATCCCGTATTTCATAACCGCTTGAACCATATATTGACTACAAGTAGGAGTATATCTACATGAAGGCGGGGTTAATGGCGAGATGCAATAACGATAAAAGTAGACAGGCAAAAGGAAGATATGTCTAATCCACTTTTTCATACGTCAATTGATTTAACTTTTTCAATGCTTTGCGCATCGCTTTTTCTATGAGATGGTAATCCTGCTTGTTTTTATCCACATAGTTGAACGCTATATGAAAGTGACTTGCTGATTGATCCAGAAGACTCTTATTCAAGCGATAAGCTTCACGCATTTGTCTACGTAAACGATTACGATCTACCGCGTGGCGAAAAAGAGATTTAGAAGCCCATATCAACACGCGATTAGCATGGTCGGGAGCTACAATATAACTCACACGCAATGGCCAACTTACAAAACGTTTTCCCTCCTTATACAAGTGATCTACGGATTGTTTACCGCACAATTTTTCGTTTTTTGGGAAAGACGCATCCATCTTTTATTCTTGATTTTCTAGGTAGTCCTTAACTGCAGTAGTGATACTTGGATATTTAGCCGAAGGTGCCTTAATATCCACTCTAAAACCAGCCTCCTCCAAGGCTGCTGCCGTATTAGCGCCAAAACATGCTATAACGGTATCACCTTGTTCCCAATCAGGGAAATTCTTACGCAATGCTGCTACACCAGATGGCGTAAATAGCACAATCATATCATAATCAAATGGTTTATTTTCAGGCCATTTAGTTGATACTGTACGATATAAAATACATGGTTTTACCACCACTTTATTCTCTGCGAACATATTTAAATCGTCATCATTATGTACATCAGAAAGCACCATCAAATACTTTTCTTGTGGACGACGATGCATCGCTGGCAAAAGATCTTCAAAACGGTTATTCTCAGCGGTGAATACTTTACGCTTGCGATATTGGATATACTTTTGCAAATAATTTCCTACAGCCTCAGAAATACAATAATAATGCATTGTATCAGGCACAGAAAAACGTGTCTCCTCAGCTATACGGAAGAAATGATCAATTCCCAAGCGAGAATTGACAATAATAGCGGTGTAATCCTCTAGGTAAATATGTTGATCACGAAACTCACGAACACTTAATCCCTCCACTTGAATCAACTGCTGAAAATCACATTCAACACCAAACATCTTCTCCATCTCAGCATAAGGATTGCGCTCCGTCTGAGGACGAGGTTGAGAAACTAAAATCTTCTTTACTTTTTTCATTATAACATGTTTTTGATCAAGAGGAATGCTCCCGCAAGGGGAAGAACCTCTAGACTAATGATATATAATAGTACGTACAATATTGACAAAACCCCTTGGTAAAACAGTTGAATTCCTTTTACAAACAAAACAATATAATACAATGCTGCTACCGCAATAACACATGCAATAGTATATTCATTTATCTGCCAAAGTAATAGCATCACTATAGGCAATAGCATACCACACAGAGACCCATATAGCATATGGCGATGCAATATTGCACTCTCCTTTTCTTGACGGCTCAAGAAAATAGTTGCTAAAAATTTCACACATAGCCTTTGGAATCCATCTACTACCAAATAGACTCCACACACAATGCCATAATTGGTAATATTACCTGCAACACCATCTCTCACCAAAAGCAAAAACACCAACAGTCCCAAAACACCAACCTCATAGACTATTCCACTAAAGCTCAATAAGTTACCATTGCTGGTATAAACTCGTTCTGCTCGACTAAACAAACCATAGAAAGCATGTTTAAACTCTTGAACGTACATCCCATTAACAATCCACAAAAACAGCAACAGCATCAAAATCCATGCTACCCACGCATCCGTTAATGGAGATGATATG
>JAEIGA010017109.1_pt1 | contig 11041 bp, 4 predicted proteins | sample 9270691 | NCBI WGS metagenome assembly JAEIGA01 (sample SAMN17057246, study PRJNA624740) | gut metagenome | biome: biome; isolation source: fecal sample | host: Bos grunniens | place: China: Xizang | collected 2019 | reverse complement strand
GTGAACTGCGCCGATGGCACATTGGTAGCACACGAGGATGCAACCAACACCATTACAGTGTCGTTTGGCGAGGGTTTGGCACTTGGAGCAGAGGCCACACCTATCTATGTGGCTCTTCCGGCAGGTGAGTATGGCGACTTGTCTATCACTCTCCACACCGCAGCCGACTCGATGACCGTACGATTCAATAGCGATGGCGAGAAGGCTGTCAAGGCGGGTATTGTTCGCAAGTTTGCCGATTTTGCTTATTCGCAGAATAGCGATATTCCAGAGGTCTTCGAGATCTACGACGAGGCTTCGTTGCGTAGCTTTGCTGCAGTGGCTGCAACCTTCTTCCCACGCAAGAGCGCGAAGGTTACCGCTACAATTGATATGACAGGCAAGCAGTGGATTCCAATCGAGGGCTTTGGCGCTTACGAGTTCGATGGCGGTAAGGCCGAGGGCTTCGCTATCAAGGGTTTGTCGGCTCCGTTGTTTGGCACAACTTCGGCAACCATCACCAATGTTGACCTTGTGGATGTGAATATCACCGAGAGTGAGAGAATTGTTTCGGGTTCTTTGGTTTGCGAACTCAGCGAGGGTGGCTCGGTGTCGAACTGCTCTGTATCGGGAAGCTACACTTACAACAAGACAACAGGTACTTTGGCAGCGGGAAGCCTTAGTGCCACTGTCGGAGGCTTGATAGGTAAGGTGGTCAATGCCGATGTGAACAACTGTTCGAGCTCGGTGGCATTTAGCCTCGCTTCGATATGTGCGACCAATCCGTCGGATAAGTCCTATCCTGCCTATGGTGGCCTTATCGGAGCAATTGCGAATGCTAACGATTCTACTCGAGTGTACGATAATCTCGTCTATAGCGGTGAAATGTCGTACGATGTTGCTACATCTATGTCAAGAGTGCAACCTGCTGTAGGTGGAGTTGTCGGATATTGCAACGCAACAACCATCTCGAACTCAACCAATACGGGTAAGATGACCTATAATGGAGCAGTCTACTGCCTGTACAGCGGTGGTGTTGTAGGTATCTCCTACAGATCGAATCATCTCAATCTCGAGAATAAGGCTCCTATCACTATCGAAGGAACTGTGGGATATGCCTATATGGGCGGTGTACTTGGTCAGGTTTATGATGGTATAGCCGATCACACTGCCGAAAACCTCACTAACCGAGGAAAGTTTACCGCAACAGAAAATGCATTCTTGTCTAAGGTTGCTGCAATTGGCGGTATCATCGGTGTGGCAGCGTCTAGCAATTTGCTCACCCTCTCCAACAGTAACAACTATGGTCAGATAGAACTCATCTCTAAAGACGAAGCAAGCTATCTGGGAAGCGAAGCCCGTGTTGGCGGACTTATCGGCTCGTCGGTTATTAAATTGGTGGATAATTGCAAGAACCACGCAGCAATATCTATCAAGTATTCAACAGCTACAACCCAGGTTGGTGGTTTGGTTGGTTTGATGCAGTCTTCTTCGGCTGCAATTTGGCAGAATTGCGAGAACCTCGGAGCTGTTAGCCTCTCGTCTACCTTGAACTCAGATGTCGTTTACGTGGCGGGTGTTGCTGCGAATGTTACGGCAGGAACTGTTACCAGCTCCAAGAACAGCGGTACAGTCACCTATAGCGGTGCTGCTAAAAGCACAGCTTATGTTGGAGGTTGCGTAGGTTATAGTGCGACCGCACTTACTGGCATCGAGAATCAGGGTGCAGTAACTGTTACCAAGGATTCTAAACTTGTAGGATTGTGCTTGGCAGGTGTTGTCGGATGGGCCAATAAGGCTGTTACTAAATCGAAGAATAGCGGTGTGGTAACATACTTGGGTACTACCGATATGTCTACTACAATGAACGATGCAGGCGATGCAGTAGAGGTTGGTAACGAACGATTCTGTGTAGCTGGCGTTATTGGCTGGAGTGCTACTTCGAACTCTGAACTTACCAACGAAAAGGAGGGATCGATAAATGTTGCGGGTTCTTTCACCGTTCCAGTTAAAAAGAAGTATGGCTACCTCTCAGTGGCTGGTGTAGCCGGAACTTGCAAGAGCGGTAACCACTCAAAGATCTATAACTATGGTGATGTGACCATATCGTCTGCAATTCCTGATGCCGCTTGGACTGAGGAGCCATTCGTATTTGCAGGAGCTCTCGGATATGTGAGTGGAAACCTCACCGATGTTTACAACTACGGAACAGTTACCTTCAGCGGAACTTCCAGATCTGACCAAAATATTCAAATAGCAGGAGCATTTGGTCGTGGCTCTAATGATGCTGAAGATAAATACACAAACATCGAAAATAGTGGTAAGGTCGTTGTTTCGGGTAAGGCAATTGGAGCAAGTATGATTATTTCGGGTATTGCCTCTTACAATACCAGGTCTACATATAATAATGTAGTAAATAAAGGCGATATTGAGGTAACCGGAGCTGCATCGAAGAGTATGCTCGTAGCGGGTGTGCTCGCAAATCCAAATGCGGCACTCTCTACAACGGGCCTTGTTGCTAACACAGGAACGATTACCGTTAGCGGATATGGCAAGACTACAGTCAATGTTGGTGGTGTGATGGGTACACACAATGCTGCGAAAGGATCGGGCTATATCAATACTGGCGATATCTTCGTAACACGATCTACTGCCGATGGCGCAGGAAACTATCCTATCAATGTGGGTGGTATTGCTGCTACAGCGTCGTTGGCTCTCGAGAATGCAAAGTGCTACTGTAATATTATGGCGATTACCTCGAATGATACAAATTGCTTCAGAGGTTGGATCACCGGTTCTTCGCGTTCGGAGACCGTTATAGCTAAAAATTGCGAGATTGGTGGTATGTCGGTTGTTGAGTACAATGTCGAGGATGAGGAGTATCAGGGTACGAATATCAGCGCTAAGAACTACTTCAACTTCATCTATGGCAGCGCCGATTGGACAGGCGTAGCTGACTACGATGGTTGCAAGCACATCTCGAAGGCACCAGCAATTGAATAACCTCAAAAAATAAGTTACGATTATGAAGAACTACACAAAACCAGAAATCGATATTTTCGTTGTCGTAGCCGAGCGAGGCTATGGCGATAGCGTCGGACTGCCGGGCTTCGGCACAGAGAACGACGAATTAGTTTACTAAGAAATAGGGCTCCGATTGGAGCCCTATTTCTTAGTCGAGAGTCGAAAGTCGAGGGATAAGAGTCGAAAATAAATTTTTAATTTTCAATTAAAAAAGTTTTTCGTACCTTTGTAAAGATTAAACATCATTGAAACAATGAAGAGGATATTCTCGCTCGTGGTGGCGGTGGTTGCTACCCTTACCGCAATGGCGCAATCGCCCGAGGCGATACGCGAACTCATTCGCCGCAACCCCAACCTTGCCGAGCCTACGGTGACCACATACGACAACATCGAACGAGGCAAATTGGCCTCTGCTCCAAAGGGCTACAAGCCCTTCTACTTCACGATGGTAAGTCGCCACGGTTCGCGTTACGAGCTTCACGACACCACCTACATCAAACTAACCAATGTCTACAATCGCGCCGCCGAACTCGGCATACTCACACCGCTGGGTGAGGAGATTCGCCAGATACTCCTCCGCGCCACAGCCGAGCATCGTGGCAAAGGGGGCGAGCTGACTGCGCTCGGACAGCAACAGTTGCGTGGCGTGGGTCGCCGTGCCTACTCCAACTTCAAGGGTATCTTCGATGGGGGAAGCCTCGAGGGTAAGTCGAGCACCAAGATGCGTTGCGTCTTCTCGATGGTAGCCTTTGTGGATGGCCTGAAGGAGGGCAACTCCACCCTACCTGTCGAGATTGAGGCACGCGAGAGCTATATGACGCTGATGCGCCCTATGCCATACCACCCCGACACACCCCAGGAGATGGTCAAGATGTGGCGTGGCTACGCAAGAAACAGCGCAAAGACCTGGGGAAACAAGTTTATCTCGCAAGTCGACGAGAAGGCCTTTGCCACAATGCTGTCGAAGGTGGTTACCCGCCCCGAACTTCTGGTCGAGAAGTGTGGCATAGCCAACCTCTTCCGATTCTTCGCTATGACCCACCATCTGCTACTCTTCGCGCAGAACTTCGAGGTGTGCGATGCCGAGATTCTTCGCCGCACATTCACCCTCGACGAGCAATACCTCTGCTACCTCTACAAAACCACCTCGTGGCTCCACTGGACAGGTGGCTGGGGCAACAAGCTCATCGAGAGCTACTCGTCATATATTCGACCTCTCATCGACGACATCTTCGAAAAGGGACAAGAGGCTATCGAGGGTAAGAATCCGCACACAGCAAACCTGCGCTTCACGCACGATACTCTGCTTGTGCCGGTGCTCACCGTACTCGGCTACGACAACTGCGCACTCCAATACAGCACCGACTGGGAGAAGGCGTGTTGCTCGGTGCCATTCAGCACCATTATACCTATGGCAGCCAATCTGCAGATTGTGCTCTACCGCAACAAGGCGGGTGAAGTGCTGGTCCGCTCGCTGCTCAACGAAAGGGATGTGACGCTGCCTATCGAGTGCGAGAGCGCACCTTTCTACCCGTGGGAGGCTTTTCGTGAGCTTGCCTACAAGAATCTGGACAAGTTCGACAAGACACGCAACGAGCTCTTTCCACACCTGAAGAGATAACAACAAAAAACTAATATCAAGATGAAACTCAGAAGATTATTTATCGTTTGTGCAGTAGCATTGCTTTCGCTCTCCGCAATGGCGCAGTCGCCAGAGGCGGTACTCGAAAGCATTCGCAAATATCCAAACCTCGGTATCACCGTAGGCTCGACCTATCCGTCGGTGCCACTCACCGAGTTGGCCGCTACGCCCGAAGGGTTCGAGCCATTCTACTTCTCGTTGGTAGGTCGTCACGGCTCGCGCTACGAGCAGAGCGACTCGCGCTTCCGCAGGGCTGCTACAGCCTTCAACAAGGCCGACAGCCTCGGCATACTCACCACGGAGGGCAAGGCCTTGCGTGTGGAGCTGAACAAGATTTGGAAGGCACAAAAGGGACACGATGGCGAGCTCTCGGAGTTGGGAGCAAAGCAGTGGCACGAGATTGGTTGTCGTGCCTACGAGCGTTTCAAGCCGGTATTCGAGGGAGGCTCTATCGAGGGTAAGTCGAGCACAAGTCTGCGCTGCATATTCTCGATGGCTGCGTTCAACGACGCGATAAAGGGTTGCTCGCCTACGACCCGCGTGACACAGCAGGCTCGCAAGTCGGAGATGTGGATTGTGCGCCCACACCACGACAACCCATCCATATCGAAGGAGGCAAAGCGCATCCACAAGGAGTGGGACGACCACGGAGAGTGGAACGACGTCCGCAAGGCGTGGGATCGCTCGCACAAGGCTCCCGACTTCATATCGAAGGTTGTGACCGACGAGAAGCGTTTCCTCAAGGAGTGCGGTGCAAAGTATAGCGGTCGCATAGCACGCTACGCCTATATGACGCTTCTCTTTGGCGAGAACTTCGAGCTGGGCAACCGCGAGATGCTCTGTCGCCTCTTCACCCCCGAGGAGATCTACAACTTCTATGTCTACAACGCTGCACGCTGGGTGAACTATGCCCTCGGACGCGGCAACGACATCGTCGAGATGAAGCAGGGGCATATGCGCACACTCATCGAGGATATAATCAACAAGGGTAACGAGGCTATCGAGGGTAAGAATCCGCACACGGCGAATGTTCGCTTCACCCACGACTCGTATGTTGGCCCTCTCCTCTCGGCTATGGGCTATGAGGGGTGTGTGCCGCAGTGGAGTGCCGACCTCGAGGCGGCAACCACATCGTACAACCACGGCGTGATATGCCCAATGGCGGCAAATCTGCAGATTGTGCTCTATCGCAACAAGCGTGGCGAGGTGCTGGTGCGTTCACTCATAAACGAGAACGATGCCCTCCTGCCTATCAAGTGCAAGACTGCCCCATTCTACCCGTGGGACGACTTCTGTAAGTTTATGTACGAGAATCTGAAGAGCTTCGACAAGGCTCAGGAGCGAGTTTTGAAAAGTGCAACTAAATAGGATATTGCTATGATTGCTATTGCAGATGGCGGAGCAACCAAGTGCGATTGGGCCTTGGTCGAAAACGGAGAGATTGTCGAGCGCGTAAAGATGTCGGGAATAAACCCCTTCTCGGTGCCCGAGGAGCAGATTCGCTCGGTGGTAAAGGAGGAGTTTATGCCTGTGGCATCGCGCTACGACATCACACACATATGGTTCTATGGCGCAGGATGCGGTATGGCTGGCGAGACGGTGAAACGTGTCTTGTCCGACTTTTTTCCTACGGCGGAGGTTGTCGTAGGCTCGGATATTGATGGTGCGGCAATGGCCTGTTGTGCCGATGGCGATGGCATAGTCTGCATCTTGGGTACAGGCGTAAGCTCGATGCAGGTCGAGGGGGGCAAGTGCACCAAGCGACTTCCTGGCCCGGGCTACATCCTCGGCGATGAGGGCAGTGGTACCGTTATGGGCAAGATGTTGCTCTCGGACTTTATCTACAACCAGCTACCGCCGCATCTGCTCAAGCTCTTCAACGAGGAGTTCAACACCTCGCTACAGGAGATTGTAGACCGCACCTACCACAAACCCGCAGCAAATCGTTTCTTCAGCAGCTTCACACCTTTCATATCGCGACATATCGACGAAGAGTATTGCCAAGGTATTGTGCGCTACAACTTCGAGCGCTTGGCCGAGCGCAGCCTTGCTCAATACGACACCGACCGCCTAAAGGTGAACTTCGTGGGCTCGGTGGCGGCCATCTTCGAGGATATTCTTACCGAGGTGCTACAAAAATATGGTATGAGTAAGGGTGTTATCGTCCGCTCGCCCATCGACAATCTTGTGAAAAACCTTACAGCCCAACTAACTAAATAGAGAAAGACTATGAAAAAAGCTCTGCTAAGCCTACTTGTAGTGTTGTCTTTGTTTGCCTGCCAGCAATCCAACAAAGTTGTCTTGGAGAATGGAAAGATGCGCCTCGAATTTGACAAAGAGAACGCTACACTGCTCTCGATGGTCGATCTCGAGACCGGTTACGAATACCTCGACACCGAGGCCGAGCCTCAACGTTTATGGAACATCATTCCTCTAAACGAGGAGGATGTGATTGCCGAGCCCTCCGAGGTGAAGGTGGAGAAACTATCCAATCACGAGGTAAAGCTCACCTGGTCGGGCAATGGCACCTTCACACTTGTAGCCCGTGTACGCCTCGACAAGGAGAAGCCGCTCTCGTATTGGAGTGTCGAGATGAAGGATTACGACGGAGCAAAGGTAAAGGAGCTCATCTTCCCATATCTGACCAACATCAAGGCCTTTACAAACGAGGAGATTGTGCTTTCGGATTGGACAGGTGCGCTCTACAAGAATCCGCGTGCCACCCAGAAGAGTCTTTCGCTATTCAAGCGAAATCACAAGCACCAGGCGATGCAGCTCTCGGCTATCTATGGCGACGAGCCAAGTGGCCTCTACATCGCCACAAACGATGCAGAGTCCTACGGAAAGAACTTTCTGGTGGAGTTCCGCGAGGCTCTCACCGACTACCAGATGATAAACATCTTGGATGTAGCGTCCGACAAAAAGAGCTACAAACCATCGTACGACTTTATCCTCGGCACACTCCACGGCGATTGGTATGATGCAGCACTCATCTACCGCGAATGGGCCTTGCAGCAGGAGTGGGTCAAAAACAGCCGTCTACACAGCGGAAAGATGAACTCTTGGCTGCCCGAAACCGATTTATGGATGTGGAATCGTGGCCACTCGAGCAATGTCTTGCCCGAGGCCGAAGACCTGAAAAAATATCTTGGCGACTACAATGTGAGTGTCTTGTGGCACTGGTGGCACAATGGCCCATACGACGACGCCTTCCCAGAGTACCTCCCACCGCGCGAGGGTCGTGAGAGCTTCGTCAAAGCAGTAGCCAAGGCGAAGGCAAAGGGTATAAATATGACCCCCTATATGAACTCTTTCCAATGGGGAGGAGCCACCAAGAGCTTCCGCGAAAAGGGGGTAGATAGGTATGTAGCACGCAAGGCCGACGGCTCGACACTCGCGCACGTCTACAACAAGTTTACGGGTAACCCACTTGTGCCGGTATGTATTTCACAGGAGTTTTGGCGCGAAACCTACTCGGGACTCTGCGACACGGTGATAAATAGCTATGGCTGCTCGGGAGTCTATATGGATCAGACCTGCAATAACTACTTGTGCTACAACCCCAACCACGGACACACCGTAGGTGGAGGTAACTATTGGGTGAAAAGCCACCTGAAGATGATTGAACGCATACGCGAAAAGACCGCCACAAACAACCCTGTCCTAACAGGCGAGGGTTCGGGCGAGGATTGGATAGGCCACCTCGACGGATTCCTCACTCTCGAGGGTAGTCGCGAGCGTATGAGGGGTGCAAAAGCCTCGGAGATTGTTCCTCTATTCAATGCCGTATATCACGGCTATGCCCTCTGTTTCGGCAACCTCTCGGGTCTAACCTATCCGCCATACGACGACTGTTGGCCTAAAGAGTATCGCTCACCTGATACCGAGACACTCCTCCCCGAGAAGTATAACTTACAGATGCGTATGGAGCAGGCTCGCACCTTTGTTTGGGGTTCGCAGCCTATGATATCGAACTATCACCCATTCGTGCGCAAGGGACGACCTGTCGAGATGCGCTATTTGGCAGAGTTGGTGGCCAAGCGCAAGCAGTACAAGGATTATCTGCAGTATGGTACAATGATGCGTCCGCCAAAGATGGAGAATGATTATGCCAAGGAGATTGATATGGTGCAGATGACCATTTACAGCTACAAGGATGAGGGCACCAATATATTTCCGTTTAAGAAGGTTGTGCCAATGCTCTACTCTTCGGCGTGGCGCAACAAGGAGGGCAATATTCTGCTCGCCTTTACCAATATAAGCGAGGAGGCGAAAGAGCTCTCATTCGCTATTGACCTTGCCGAAATGGGGCTCGACGACGATTTTACCCTCTATATTGACGGTATAGCACAGGACGGTGCTCCACAGTCGAACTACAAAGTAGCCATAAAAGGTTGCTCGGCAAAAATATTTGAGTTTAAGAAAAGTTGCAGATAAACTATGAAAACTATGAAGAAATACATCACACTAATCCTTGCATTGGTAGTTTGCGCCTGCCAACAGTCCAACAAAGTTGTCTTGGAGAATGGAAAGATGCGCCTCGAATTCGACAAAGAGAACGCCACCCTGCTCTCGATGGTCGATCTCGAAACCGGTTACGAATACCTCGACACCGAGGTCGAGCCTCAACGTTTGTGGAGCATTATACCTCTGAACGAGGGCGACGAGATAATCGAGCCTACCAATGTGAAGGTGGAGAAGCTCTCGGCTCACGAGGCGAAAATCATCTGGTCGGGCGAGGGTACATTCACGCTCGAGGCTCGTGTGCGCCTCGACAAGGAGAAGCCGCTCTCGTATTGGAGCGTCGAGATGAAGAACTACGACGGTGCAAAGGTCAAGGAGCTTATCTTCCCATACCTAACCAATGTAAAGGAGTTCACCAACGAGGAGATTGCCCTCTCGAATTGGACAGGTCGCCTCTACAAGAATATCCGCAAGAAGCGCAAATCGATTGGTAGGATTCATCAAAATCGCCCTACAATGCAGCTCACAGCCCTATATGGCGAGGAGCCAAGTGGTCTATACATCGCCACAAACGACACTCTATCCTATGGTAAGGCCCTAAATATCAGTTTCCGCGAACACCTCACCGACCTCAAGATGATAAACATCCTCGAGATGGGGGCGGAGAAGAGCCTCTACAAGCCAACCTACGAGTTTATCCTCGGCACGCTCCACGGCGATTGGTACGATGCTGCACAGATCTACCGCGAGTGGGCCTTGCAGCAGCACTGGACAAAGAACAACCGCCTCCACAGTGGCAAGATGAATAAGTGGCTGCCTGAGACCGATATATGGGTGTGGAATCGCGGTCGCTCGAGCAATGTACTGACCGAGGCTGCCGACCTAAAGAGATACCTCGGTGACTACAACGTGAGCGTCTTGTGGCACTGGTGGCACAATGGCCCATACGATGACGCCTTCCCTGAGTATCTCCCTCCGCGCGAAGGTCGCGAGAGTTTCGTCAAGGCGGTGGCAGAGGCAAAGGCAAAGGGTATAAATATGACCCCATATATGAACTCGATACAGTGGGGCGAGTCGCGCAAGTCGTGGAAGGAGCAGAATATCGAGCAGTATGTGGCACGCAAAGCCGATGGCTCAACGCACGCACACGTCTACAACGCCTTTACCCGCAACCCTATAACCCCTATGTGTATGTCGCAGGAGTTCTGGCGCGAGAAGTATTCCGACCTCTGCGATACGGTGGTAAACGATTATGGTTGCACTGGCGTATATATGGATCAGGCCTGCCTCCACTATTGGTGCTACAATCCCAACCACGGACACTCGGTGGGCGGTGGTAACTACTGGGTGAAGGGCTACCTAAAGTTGGTGGAGCGCATCCGCGCAAAGACGACCGCAAACAACCCTATACTCACGGGCGAGGGCTCGGGCGAGGATTGGATGGGCCACCTCGACGGATTCCTTACCCTCGAGGGTAGCCGCGAGCGTATGAGTGGACTCTCCTCCTCCTCGGTGATTCCTCTCTTCAACGCCGTATACCACGAACACGCCGTCTGCTTCGGTAACTTCGGTGGCTTCACCTACCCACCTTACGACGAGTTCTGGCCAAAGGAGTTCCGAGCTCCAAATACAGAAACGTTGCTACCTGCAGCCTACAACACGCAGCTGCGTATGGAGCAGGCTCGCACCTTTGTGTGGGGAACACAGCCTATGATTGTGAACTACCACGCCTTTGCGCGCAAGGCACGCCCCGTAGAGATGCGATTTATCAAGGAGCTGGTGGCAAAGCGTAAGAAGTATAAGGAGTATCTGCAGTACGGCAAGATGATGCGTGCGCCTCGTCTTGATATCGACCACACCACCGAGATTGACATTGCGCAGATGTCCACCTATGGATACAAGACCAAGGGCACCAACCTCTTCCCTCACCGC
>JAEIGA010017108.1_pt1 | contig 11041 bp, 10 predicted proteins | sample 9270691 | NCBI WGS metagenome assembly JAEIGA01 (sample SAMN17057246, study PRJNA624740) | gut metagenome | biome: biome; isolation source: fecal sample | host: Bos grunniens | place: China: Xizang | collected 2019 | reverse complement strand
ATGCATGGCTGGCAGGCCAATTAAAAGCGCACTTGTGCGCCGCCAGTGATCTTCGGGCTATGCCCGAAAAGGAAATACCCCCCGTTATACGGGGGGATTTTTATTTCGTCCTTCTTTGGGGCTTACGACTCGTGATAGGAGGGAAGCTCTTGTTCCATTACTTTACTAAGGAGGTCAAGCTTCCATTCGATATGGGCGCGGTCACACATATACTCCATGCTCGGCTCATAGCCAAGGGCCGAGTCGAATTCCACGTATGGGATGGTGTCGCGGGCGTTTTGCTCCTCGCGGCGGCAAATGTCCAGCATCTCGCGGACCAAGCGGTTGCGGTGATCCCCGTGGGAATCAAGGAGCAGCTCCTTGCGAAGGAAGAACTCCTTGGCGTTCACCACCGTGCGGCAGGTGTTGCGAATAAAGGCCGCCACTCCGAGGATGCGACGAGCCTCCTCCTGCTTGCAGGCAGGGGCGGTCTTAATCGCTTCGCTGAGAAGCTGACACCCTTCGTCATACAGACGAGCCGCCTTGCGAAAGCCGCTTAGCTCATCCATAAAGATGCGGTTGGTCTGCGGATCGGTATGCACGTCGAAGACTCGGCCGCGACCGTAGACGGGAGTGGTGATCGTATTTCCGCCGAAGTGAGCATACGGTACGGTCGGGATCTTGAGATCGGTCCCGGCAAACAACACAAGAGGGTAGGCCGGGCCGATGCGGGCAGGGCCGTATTGATCGTGGCTCTTGGCGGGCATTCTGTCAATGGCGTCGCCGAAGAGACGGTAGGCACGAAGGACCTTATCCCGCCCGGCAGGGCCAAAATCCCGTGTGACGATTGCCTTCAGTACCTCCTCAAGATCGGGGGTGGGACTGTAAAAGGCCCATTTGGCAAGCTCGCTGATAAAGGAGGGATAGAAGCCGTAGTGATGGCATTCCATGGTTCCGTGCAGACCATAGGTATCGTGGATCTCCCTCATCCTGCGGTAACGCTCCATCCAGCGGTAGGGGACGGGCAGATAGGGAGCACAACCGATGTCCCAGGTGCGGCCGCCCGTGTTGGTCATAGCATAGAAGCGCAGGCCGTTCTGGGAGGCGCACTCGGCCTCACCGGAGAGATAGCCGCTGGGGCCAATGTTATACAGGGTATAGTCGGCCACTTGATGCTCGATTCCACCTCGGACCACCGTTTCCCCCATCTCAAAGGTGGCCTGCAGGGTCACATCCTTTGGCAGGGCGTCAATGAGGGCGCGGCGCGCCTCGGCGGGGGCACGGTTCCAGTTGTAGGACCAGAAAACAATGTCAAGATCCGGGCAACGCTTGCGTGCGATGCGCTTGACAAGATTCAGCCAGATCGGATAGTCGTAACACGGCCACCAGCCGGGGCTTGGCTTTCCTGTCACCAGCGGCCTTCCCCTTTCGTCACGGTTGTCGAGGCGGCGGATGCCGGTGGTGTTTGGGTCCTTGCTTGGGAATTCGCAGGACTCACCCACAAAAACAAGGCCCTTGAAGTAGGGGCAACGGTCAAAGAAGCCGCCATACAGGTTTTCATAATATTCCTCTGCGCCCTCATCCTCGGGGTGCAGCTTGTTAGCAAAGTAGCAATAGGCATAGACATCGACTCCCACCGACGCGGCACGGCGGCAAAGGTCATTGAAGTCGTGATAGCCGTGGGGCGTGATGTCCACATCCTTGATGAAGACAAGCAAGGCCGTGACACCGTGGTGTGCAAGTGCCATGATGTGCTCGGTGGGGTACATATCCAGCCCGTAGCCCGAATGTGCCATACGGGGAGTATAAAGCGAGGTGCGGACCGTATCTGCAAAGGTGAGATAGGGGCCCTCCCTCAGGTTGAGGAGGTCCTCAAGATAGTAGCCGGCCTGCGCCGCCATACGGGAATCGCTTCCTGTAAGCCGTATTCCCCTGTCACAGGCGACAAAGCGGTAGGAGTGCGCGGGCAGGGTACTGTCCACCCCATAGCGGATGCAGGGGCTATCCCCCGTTATCTCCTCCTCACGCAGGACGCGCAGGGAGATCTTCATCGAGGTGAAAAAATAATCCTCAAGGTCACGGGCGGCATGTATAAGAACAGAGTCTGCCTCGCTTGGCAGAATAATCGGATACGTGTTGTCGATTTCCAGCTCGTCCGGATGCGGGCAGACATCGGGATTGCGGCGGTCCTTGCGATGAACAACCGAAAGCCGTTCGCGGAACTGATAATGGATTTCCTTCACGGTGACTTCCTCCTGATAGAGATTGGTCAATGCCATTATGGCGAAAGGGCCTTATGCGTGCAGAACGTGAGAGAGGTTTGCCAGCATGCTCTTGGCAACGTCGGGCTTGTTCATGGTGTAAATATGAACGTTATGTATGCCGGCGGCGAAGAGGTCGAGGATCTGATCGGTGGCATAGGCAATGCCTGCCTGCTTCATCGCGGCGGGCTTGTCGCCGAACTTGTCCACAAGGTCAAGGAAGCGGCGGGGCATAAAGGAGCCCGAAAGCTTCAGGGCACGCTCGATCTGCTTTTTGTCGGTGATGGGCATAATACCGGGAATGACGGGGACGAAAATACCCGCCTCGCGGATGCGGTAGAGAAAGCGGTAGAGCAGGTTGTTATCAAAAAACATCTGCGTGGTGAGAAAATCGCAGCCTGCGTCCACTTTTTCCCGAAGGTAGCGAATGTCCTCGGTCTGGTTGGTGCTTTCGGGGTGCGATTCGGGATAGCACGCGCCGCCAATGCAAAAGTCGTAGCCGCTCTCTCTCAGCTCGCGGACAAGCTCCGCGGCGTGGCGGTAGTCCCACGTGCTTCGATCCTCGTGCCGGCGGTCGGCGGGAATGTCGCCGCGAAGCGCCATAACGTTTTGGATGCCCGCGGCGTGGATCTGCTCGATTTTCTCCTTGACGGTCTGCCGTGTGGAGGAAACGCAGGTCAGGTGTGCCAACGTGGGAACACCGTGCTTTTTGTGAATGTTTTTAGCGATATCCAGCGTATATTGGCTGGTGCCGCCGCCTGCGCCATAGGTGACGCTCATAAAGGCGGGGGAGAGGCTTGCGATCTCCTCGGTGGCCTCCCTTACGCTGTCAAAGGCCATATCGGTCTTGGGGGGGAACACCTCAAAGGAGAGGGTCAGCCTGTCCTGGCGTAAAAGCTCGGTCAGCTTCATTCGGGATCTCCTTCCTCATAATGCTTTTTGCCGGCCATGCGGCCGAATTCCTTAAAGCCGTCAATCTCACCGCGCTGTATCGCGCCGAAGATTCGGTAGCGAAGCCCCTTGTTGTTCCGCTCAAGATCAAGCAGCAGCTTGTTCATTTCGGCGCGCTCGGTGTTGCCATCGGCAGGGCAGGGGGACTTGATCACGGGGAGGTTCAGCTTTTGCGCGAAATAACGCGCGTCCTTTTCGGGCATATAGATCATTGGGCGTATGAGTGTGATATCCATACGTGAAAGATAGGTGACGGGACTGAAGCAGCCAAGCCGCCCCTCAAAAAAGAGATTGAGCATAAAGGTGTCCACCACGTCATCGAAATGGTGGCCGAGAGCCACGGCCGTGCATCCCAGATCCTTGGCCGCCTTATGGAGCGCGCCGCGCCGCATTTTGGCACATAGCGAGCAGGGACTTGGCTCCCGTCGCACCTCGAAGATGATCTTATAGATCTCGGTCGGCACGATGTGATAGGGGACGTCCAGCGACGCGCACAGCTCCTTGATGGGTGTGAAATCCATTCCGCCCTCAAAGCCCATATCGATGGTGATGGCGCAAAGCTCGAATTTATTTGGGTAGAAGCGTCGGAGCTCAGAGAGTGCGCACAGAAGCGTAAGCGAGTCCTTGCCGCCCGAAATGCCGACGGCGATCTTCTCGCCCTCGCGGATCATGGCATAGTCATCGACCGCGCGGCGTGTATAGCTTAAAATTCGTTTGATATGTTCCATATTGGCGTGTTACCTTTTTAAAAAATCTTCAAAGGAGCAGGTTTCGTAAATGCGTGCCGCATCGGCACTCTGCCTGCCGTCCGCGATGGTCAGGATCAGCGGACGCGTGAGCGTCAGCGATGGTGCGGCTCCTTTTTTGGCCTCTATCAGCGCCATAGAGGGGATGGCGTCCGCAGTGGCGTGAACCAGTGTCATTCGTTTGGGCTCAAGCTTATGTTGGCGCATAGCCGTGAGCAGATCCACAAGGCGATCGGGGCGGTAAACGCAATAAAATTTCCCACCGTATTTGAGCGTGGAGGAGGCGGCGCGGCAAAAATCCGAAATGTTTCCGCAGACCTCGTGTCGAGCGATGAATTTGGCATCGCTCGGGTTGGGCTTGCCGGAATTCACCGTCATATACGGGGGGTTGGAGAGCACCGTGTCGGCGCACTCGGCTGTGAGTAGGGGAGACGGAAGCGCTCGCACGTCAAGGTGGAGAGCCTCAATACGCTCGGACATTCCGTTCAGGGCGGCATTTCGTGCGATGAGGTCGCAAAAATCCTTTTGCACCTCGATGGCAACTGCTCTTTGGATCTTATTTCTTGCCAGCAAGAGCAAGGGCAAAATGCCCGTTCCGCTTCCGAGGTCCACGGCGAGCGCCGAGGGCGAGGAGGATGTATAGGCGGCCAGCAGGTACGCGTCGGTGCCGAAGGTCAGCCCGTCCTTTTTGCTGATCAGCCGTATGCTTTCGTTTACGGTTTCAATTTTTTCGTTTTGGTTATCTATGGGAAGCTCGGTCATTGCTTTTCCTTTCCACGAAAAAAGCCGAAGCGCTTAAGGCTTCGGCTTTTTTGAGATATGTTACTCAGCCTTGGGCGCGCCAACAGGGCAGCTGTCTGCACATGCGCCGCAATCAATGCACTTGTCAGCGTCGATTACGTATACGCCGTCACCCTCGGTAATTGCCTCAACGGGGCACTCGGGAGCGCAAGCGCCACAAGCGATGCAATCCTCAGAAATCTTGTAAGCCATGATAAGTCCCTCCAAATTAGAATTTGATACCCTATTGTATCACATTTTTTTGGTTTTGCATAGTCTTTTTTGAAAAAAACTTTATTTTTTTTCGAAAAAAGCAGGGGTCAGTCCTCCTTGGAATCGTCGGCATCGTCCTTTTCGCCGCGTTTGGGGCGCGTGAGGACGGTCACGTTGTCGCGGTGGTATGCCTTGGGAATGGGCGGATCCGCGTTCTTAAGTCTGACCTTGATAAAGCCGGTAAGCGGCGAGACCTCGCAAACCGTGCCGACACCGTCCGGGGTCTTTACCTCGGAATCCAGGGGCGGCGTGCGCTTCAGCTCTTCCTCATAGGTCTTATGCTCGTAGCGGAGACAGCACATCAGGCGTCCGCAATTGCCCGAGATCTTGGAGGAATTGAGCGAAAGGTTTTGCTCCTTGGCCATCTTGATCGAGACCTGGCCAAAGTTGGAAAGGAAGCTCGAGCAACAAAGGGGACGGCCGCAAACGCCGAGACCGCCGATCAGCTTGGCCTCGTCGCGGATGCCGATCTGGCGAAGCTCGATGCGGGTGCGGAACACCGATGCGAGATCCTTCACAAGCTCGCGGAAATCCACTCGTCCTGCCGAGGTGAAGTAAAACAGAAGCTTGGAGTTGTCAAAGGTGTACTGCACATCGACCAGCTTCATATCAAGGCCGTGTGAGAGGATCTTTTCGTTTCCGATGCGGAAGGCCTCTTGCTCCTTCTTGCGATTTTCCTGGTTGTGTGTAATGTCTGCCTGGGTCGCGATGCGAAGAATCGGACGAAGGGGCGGCACGATCTCCTCGTTGGGAACGTAACGGTTGGACAACCAGACCTCACCGAATTCGGGACCTCTTGCCGTTTCCACGATGGCAAAATCGCCGCGCTTGGCCGTGAGATTGCCTGCCGCAAAGTAGTAGACCTTTCCGGTTTTCTTAAAGCGAACGCCAATGACAGCGGTCATATTTTCCGTGTCGCTCGGCAGATCCTTCTTGGTCGAATTCGGGCCAAAGAGAATGGTGTCGTCGTCAAAATCATAGCCTTCGGGCAGCGGGACGTCCTCCTCTACCGCGGGCTTTCGGAGCGGATCGTCAAAAAGAGGACCGGAAAAGCTCTCGGCAATCGCGCTCGGCTCGACCGTTTGCAGAGGTGCCGTATTTTCCGTGCGCGGTTTTTTATTCCCATGGCCGCGATGACGGCGCGAGCGGTGGCGGTTGTTTTTCTTTTTTTCTTCGTTCATATGTGGTGATACCTTTCTGGGTATTTATTGATTTGTATCAAGTCTGGCCAGCAGATTGGTCAGCGAAAGACGGATGTTGGCGTTGCGGGAGATGTTGGATACCGTGTCCGAAAGCTTTTCGTAAAAGCCGAAAAGTGCCTTGGTGCTGTGGGTGAAGGCCAGCTCGGTGGCCGCCTCGCGGTCGGTATAAAAGACCAGCGGCGCATTTGCCGAGGATTTCAGCGCGATCAGGTCGCGAAGGGCGCTTTGTGCGCCTCCAAGAATGGGAAGCAGCTCGTCCTGCTTTTTGGGAAGCGAGACGATCAGCTCCGCAAGGGAGGCATACTGCTTGGAAAGCGCAGTCTCCGCAAAGCTCATGGCCAGCTGTCTTTGCTTTATGAGCGGTGCACGCTCCTTTTCGTCGCAAAGCTCAAGTCCCCGCCCGATACAGCCCGATGCGATGGTGAGGATCTCCTCAAATTCCGCGGGCCTGGTTTTGGCAAGTGTGGCCGCTGTTCCGCTTTTCGCCACAAGCTGCTCGGCTACCCTTTCACGCGGCAGGATCTCGGTGCGAAGCGAGGGGGCGCGACTGCGAACCGTTTCCAGCAGCTTTTCCGGCTTTTCGCAAAGCAGGAAAAAGCGGACGAAGGGAGGCGGCTCCTCCAGTGTCAGAAGAAACGCGTTTTGCGCTTCCTCGGTCATGGTGTCGGCGTCGCCGATGATGTAGACCTTGTTTTCCAGATCGTTGGGCAGGATGGGCACGTCCTTTTTGAGCGTGCGGATCTGTTCGATCTTGACCGACTGTCCCGTTTTTTCAATTCCGATGACGTCGGGGGATTTGCCTTCAAGGATCTTGCGGCAGGAAGGGCAGGTGAGGCAGGGGATCGGGATGCCGTCCTTCGTGCGGTTTTCGCACGCGAGCGCGGCGGCAAACCGAAGAGCGATGGTATGCTTTCCGCTTCCGTGAGGACCTGCCAGGATGTACGCGTGAGCCAGCGTGCCCTTTACGATGTCATCGCCGAGACGGCGGCGCAGGCTGTCGTTTCCCACGATGTCCGAGAACGCCTCTTTCACACGTCCACCCCCTTTTGCCAATGGTTCTTAATATATAATTATAACAGATATATTTACAAATGTCAAGGTCAAGGTTTTTGGCAGATTCCGTTACAGAACTTCCTTGTAAATGACGTTCTTGGCAACGCCGCGGTCGCGGGCCACCGCCTTGATGGCATCCATTCGGCTCATACCCTCGGCCTCATAGCGCTCCACGTGCTCGCGCACGCTGATGCTCTCCCAGTCGGCGGCTTTGGCGGACTCGGTCGCGCCGCCCACCACAAGCACGTACTCGCCGCGCGGCTCGGTTGCCTCATAATGGGCGATTGCTTCGCCGAGCGTCATGCGGAGGATCTCCTCGTTTTTTTTGGTCAGCTCGCGGCAAAGCGCGATCGGGCGCTCGGTGCCAAAGGTCTCCGTAAGGTCGCCAAGCGTGGTCTTCAGCTTGTGCGGTGCCTCGTGAAAGATCATGGTGCGTGTCTCGCCCTTCAAAAGGGAGAGGTGCTTTCTTCTCTCGGCCTTGTTGGTGGAGAGAAAGCCCTCAAAGCAGAAGCGACCGGTCGGAAGTCCGGATACCGTGAGTGCCACGATGGCGGCGCAGGGCCCCGGAACCGAGCAAACGGGAATGCCCCTCTCGGCGCACAGCGCCACGATGTCCTCGCCGGGATCGGAGATGGCGGGCGTGCCCGCATCGGTGATGAGTGCGCAGGCCTCGCCGGCGGCGATCCTTGCGGCAATTTCTTCGCCGCGCTCACGCTTGTTATGCTCAAAATAGGAGACCATGGGCTTGGAGATGCCCAGATGTGTCAAAAGGCGAAGGGAATTGCGCGTATCCTCGGCGGCAATGAAATCCACCTCGGAGAGCACCTTGGCGGCACGCTCTGTGAGATCGGCAAGGTTGCCGATCGGTGTGGCGACAAGGTACAGCGTGCCTTTTTCGATTTTGTTTTTTTCTTCAAAGAAGCCTGCGTTTTTGTTGTGGCTCATGGTTATCCTTTCTGTCACGGAAAAGCCCCCGGACGCATACAATGAAAAAAACGGAAGGGAGCTATCTATGGCGATCAAGATCTATATCGATCAGGGACATAATCCGATCAACCCCAACGCCGGAGCGGAGGGCAACGGTCTGCGTGAGCAGGACATCGTTTTTCGGATCGGGGTGGCGCTTGCCGAGCTTTTAAGGGCAAACGGAAATTTTGAGGTTCGGCTTTCGCGCCCAAGCGCATCGACCCAGCTTGGAACGTCGACGGCCTCCAGCCTTGCGGCTCGGGTAAACGAAGCCAACGCATTCGGCGCGGACGCGTTTATCAGTCTGCATACCAATGCCGCCGCGAGTTCATCGGCAACGGGGAGCGAAGCGTTTGTGTTTTCCCGCCCCTCGGCCGCCTACGATCTCGCAGAGGATATTCTGCAACGTATGACCGAGGCGACGGGTCTGAACAATCGCGGCGTTTTCGTGCGGAACGGGCTTTACGTTCTTCGTAAAACGCGTATGCCGGCAACGCTTTTGGAGCTTGGCTTTATCACCAATCCGAGCGATGCGGCGCTGATGAACAACAACCCAAATTTGTTTGCGACGGGTATTTATCAGGGGATCCTACAGTATTTCAATCTTTGAGCATGGCGAGAAGCGCATCCTCGTCGATCACGGGGATCCCAAGCGTCTTTGCCTTGGTTAATTTACTTCCGGCCGCCTCACCGGCCACCACAAAGGAGGTCTTGGAGGACACCGATCCGCTGACCTTGCCGCCGGCGGACTTGATCTTTTCGCCGGCCTCGTCGCGCGAGAGCGTGGGAAGCGTTCCCGTGAGCACGAAGGTAAGCCCTTCCAGCTTGGTTCCTCTCGGGGCGGCAACGGGCGTATCCTTGACGCCGAGGTCCAGAAGCGTCTGACAAAGCGCAAGATTCTTGGGGTTGGCAAAGAAGGCAAGGATGTTGTCTGCCGTGATCTCACCGAAGTCCTCCAGCGCGAGGATCTCCTCGCGCGTGGCGTCAAAGCAAGCGGAGAGCGAGCCGTACCGTGCCGCCAGCGCGGCGGCGGCCACCTCACCGATGCCGCGGATGCCTAAGGCATAGATCAGGCGCTCGAGGCCGGCAGACTTGGATCTTTCAATGGCATCGATCAGATTGGCTGCCGACTTGTCCCCCATACGGTCAAGCTCGGCGATCTGTTCCTTTTTCAGCGTATAAAGATCGGCTACGTTGTGGATCAGCCCCTTTGAGAGCAGAAGCTCCACGATCTGCGGACCCATACCGTCAATGTCCATTGCACCCTTCGAGGCAAAATGCTCGACCGCGCGCGAAAGCTGAGCCGGGCAGGCGTTGCCAAGGCAACGTGCCGCCGCGCCCTCGTCCTCGTCATAAAAGACGGGCTCGCCGCAGGAGGGGCAGTGGGTGGGCATATAAAAGACCTTTTCGGAGCCGCTCCGCTTTTCGGGGTGGGCGCAAACGATCTCGGGAATGATGTCGCCCGCCTTTTGCACGGTCACGGTATCACCGATGTGAATATCCTTTTCACGGATAAAGCCGAGGTTGTGGAGCGTGGCGCGCGAAACCGTGGTTCCGGCCAGGCGCACGGGCTCGAGGATGGCGGTCGGCGTCAGAACGCCGGTTCGGCCGACGGCAATTTCCACATCGACAAGCCGCGTCTGCTTTTGCTCGGGTGGGAATTTGTAGGCCACCGCCCATTTGGGGGTGTTGGTGCCCTCACCGACGGTCATGCGGTCGGAGAGTGCGTCCAGCTTGATGACCACACCGTCGATGTCGTAGGGCAGGTCATCGCGCTTTTGACCGAGCAGCTCGATGTGCGAAAGAATGCTATCCGCCCGGTCGGTGCACGCGGTGTCCTTCAGCGTGGTAAAGCCCAGCTCGCGCAGACGGGCCAGCGTATCGGTGTGTGAGGTTGGATTTTCGCGGTCGGCATAAAGCTCTCCGCTTTGCAGATTGAAAACAAAGATGGACAGTCCTCTTTCGGCAGTGATCTTAGAGTCCAGCTGACGGAGTGAGCCCGCCGCGGCGTTTCGGGGGTTGGCAAAAAGCGACTGTCCCTGCGCCTCGCGGGCAAGATTGAGCTTTTCAAAGGAGGCGCGCGGCATATAGACCTCGCCTCTTACCGTAAGGGTGAGCGGCTCGGCCAGCTTCAGGGGGACGGCTCCGACGGTGCGCAGATTTTGCGTTACGTCCTCTCCCACCGCGCCGTCACCGCGCGTGGCACCCTTTACGAAAATGCCGTTTTCATAGATCAGAGAGACCGAAAGTCCGTCGATCTTGGGCTCGACCGAAAAGAAGGGAGCGTCCACAAGTGCCTGCATTGAGGCGGCAAATTCCTCAACCTCCTCAAACGAAAAGACGTCGGCCAGCGAGTCCATGCGGACACCGTGCACCACCTTCTCGAACTTGTCCAGCGGTGTTCCGCCGACACGCTGTGTGGGGGATGTGGGGTCAAAGTCCTCGGGGTGCTTTTCCTCAAGCGCCTTGAGCTCCGCGTAAAGCTTATCGTATTCATAGTCCGAAATCTCGGGGGAATCGTATACATAATAAAGTCTCGCGTGCCTTGTGAGCATTGCGCGCAGATCGTGAAGTCTTTGAATCTCGGGGTTCATAATACGGCCTCCAAAAAAGAAAACAATATATTTTTATTTTATCAAATTATTTTGAATCTGTCAATTGTTTTGACAGATTTTCTTTTCCCTCAATTGGTTAAAGTGCACAAAAAATGAAGAAAAAGAAAATTAATATACAATACTGTTTACAAAAAGAGGGGAATGTGATATAATAAAAATACAAAAGAGAGCCAACCACTCTTTTTTGAAGCTTAGGGAGGGAAAAATATGAAAGT
>JAEIGA010017107.1_pt1 | contig 11041 bp, 10 predicted proteins | sample 9270691 | NCBI WGS metagenome assembly JAEIGA01 (sample SAMN17057246, study PRJNA624740) | gut metagenome | biome: biome; isolation source: fecal sample | host: Bos grunniens | place: China: Xizang | collected 2019 | reverse complement strand
TGCATGGGGCCTCTCATTGCAGGGTGCTGTGAGCCTCGGTGACTACATCTACACATCTAACCCCGAGTTCACGCAGATGATTGATAACTCAGCAACAGATGTCGTTCACAGCGTGGTAAACTGGAAGGGTATGAAGGTGGAGAGCACACCTCAGACGGCTATCAATGTGGGTCTTAACTTCCGCGGTCCTAACAACTGGTACGCTTCATTGGATTTCAACTACTACGACCGCTTGTACCTCTCAATGAATCCTATGTACCGCACACAGTACTTGGAGAATGAGATTAAGCGCATCTACGACTGGAACAACCTCGAGACAGGTCGTCAGAAGGCATATGTAGTTGATGTTATTGACGGCATCCGCGCTCAGGAGGAGTTGGGTAGTGCCTATACGCTTAGCGCAAGCATCGGTAAGAACTTCCGAATCAAGTATAAGTATACACTCGGCTTCAGCCTTCAGGTGAATAACATCCTAAATAATCAGACTATTCGTACAGGTGGTTACGAGCAGATGCGTCTGAATAAGCTTTCAGATCCTATCATCTTCCCCGACAACGAGGGTAACATGATTATCGATAAGAAGCCTACAACATATTCACGCTTCGACTCTAAGTATTTCTACATGAATGGTCTTAACTACTATCTCAATATTTACTTTAGATTCTAACTGCTAAACTGATGAATATTATGAAACTAAATAGATTATTTGCATTGGTTGCCGTGGCAGTTATGACTGTTGGCTGCTATGAGAAGTTCGATACTGTCGCTCCACATACTATTGTAGATGACCAGGAGGCGTTTGAGCAGATGTTCCCAGAGGCAGAGCATATCACAATCGCAGAGCTTAAGTATGCCTTTGGTGATATCTCTAACACTGGTGTAAATAGTGCATGGTCAAACACAAAGTATAAACTCATCGGTGAGGATATCTTTGAGGGACACGATGTATATATTATGGGCGTTGTGACATCTGATGATACTGAAGGTAATGTCTATAAATCACTCTATATCCAGGATGAGACATCGGGTATCGAAATCAAGTTGAACAACAACGTTGGTATCCGTTACAAGAAGGGTTCATTAGTATATGTGCGACTTACTGGTCTATACCTTGGTAACTATCGTATGATGCTCTCTTTGGGTGGCGCACCCTCTGAGTCTTACAACAAGAATGGTGATCATAAGTACTATGCTAATTCTAACCTCGAGCTCCAGTCTGTAATCGATAAGTATGTGTTCCTTGGTAAGAAGAAGAGTGGAGGACTTAAGGTCGGACAGTATGAAGAGTGGTTGCGTTACTCTCCCAATGTCGATATTATCACCGTTACCCCCGATAACTACAAGGATGTGTTCAATCCTGGAAAGATTGAAATGGAGGGTAAGTTCTATGGTACAGAGAAGACAGATGCTAATGGTATTAAACATAAGGTGTTTGAAATCTCACAACGTGAACTTATGTTTGGTCGCTTGATGAGATTTGAGGGCTTGGAGTGCCACTATGCAGGTGTAATGAATCAGGATGGTGTCACCAACCCAGCACTTAAGAGTGGCACGTTTGAGAATATCTACCCAAGTTGGTTGTATACTGACCCACGTCCAACTGTTTCAAAGCCTTGGTACCATTGGGCATTCAAGGAGCCAGTAACTGGACGTAGTCTCTATGGCTCAGTTCTTTTCACGTATGATACCTCTGCAACAGTATGTTCTGCCGATGGTGTATATGCTTTGCGTTCGAGTGGTTACTCTCATTTTGCTCGTACTAACGTATGTAAGGATGGTGAAAAGGCAACCATTACAGCTATTTATGGTATTTACGCTCAGAGGTCCGACTATAAGGGAAATGCCGATGATTATGCATCCTATCAGTTAACTATAAGCAGTTTCTCTGATATTGAGTTTGATAATGGTATCGACGCATTCCTAACGGATGAGCAGGTTGCAGCAATGACAACAGAGGATATGATGACTGTCCCTTGGATTGATGAAGAGGGTGAGTCTGAGTATAACTAAACTAAAAATACTCACTTTAAGAGGCTGACTAATGCGCGTAAGGGCTTGAAGTCAGCCTCTTTTGTATCTATGTTTGACAACGATAAAAAATAGGCTATTCCTCTGGATTATACAGGAATAGCCTTTGTTGTGTCAATAGTTCTCTTGTCGTTTACTCCTCTGGCTCGGGTTGGTCGGGGCGAAATTCAAGAATATCCCCAGCCTGACATTCGAGCACTCGACAAATAGCATCGAGCGTGGAAAATCGTATAGCACGCACCTTGCCCGTTTTGAGTTTCGAAAGATTTACAACCGAAATATCTATGCGCTCTGAGAGTTCCTGCAACGACATCTTGCGTCGTGCAAGCATAACATCTAAATTAGTAATTATCATAGCTTCCCCTTTTTACAATGTTGCACTCTCCTCTTCGTTCAGCAATCGAGCAATGTTCATAAGCTCAGCCACGACAAGCAGCACCAAAGGCACAACGATCGTCTCCATATTCAAATTGTATGTACTGCCCAAGCCCTCAGGTCGTAGCGCGCCACACAATTCGCTCGCAATGCTTCCCTCCAAAGCTCCGAGGTTTGATATAATCAAACTGCGAATGCAGTAGACCGCAGCCATCACACGAAGCATAATAACAGATGCACGAGTGAAGAAATTGCCTGTGCGAAAACCACGAATAGCCTGATATACAATTGCTAACACTAAGCCTATCAGGGTGATGGTTGCAAGCGTTGAGATATAGAGTAACACCGTGCGTACTTTGGTCAATATAGTATCGACTTCGAAGTCTCCGTCAGTAGTGTAAACAATATATTGCCTTGGCTCGACAACAATCGCAGGCTCGTCACCAGTGGCGGAACATATGGTGGTTGGTGCGTTAAAACTCTGCTCTCCCTCGTAAAGCATATAACTGGGACGATTGACATCTAATGTGCCGACATATGTGATATTTTCGGTTGTTCGCCAATCCTCGTCGAACACAACTCGCACGACCGAAAGCAGTAAATCGGGTAGGGACATCAAACATACTACAACAAAGAGTGCGATGATGCGTCGCTGTGTGGATTTTCTGATTTTCATAGCATAACGATTTTAATGGTTGAGTATTATTTCATTAATTATTTATCGTTTATCGTTATGCAAAGGTAGTAACTATTTCATAATATACAAATTATTTCGTAAAATATTTATCGTTTATCATTAAATTGCTGCGATTATAAGTGCGATAGGTATCTTTTACTTAGTATATAATAGGGTGGTTTTGTAGATGTGCAGCTATTTATCCAATTACTTATTCGCTAAGCAGCAGACAAATTTCATATTTACATAAGCTCGGATGTCAGCACCGCTATCCTCTCATACTTACTTAATTTAACATAATGTAAATATTGCGCCAAAATATAAATTTGGTTTTGCCGAAAAGATTATGTACTTTTGTCAGTGAAAACAGACTGGCAAAACTAATATGGATTTAACACTTTCAATTATAGCCCTCGTGTTGGGCATCATTGGTCTTGTGGGCGTATTCGTCACAGGACTTCCTGGAACAGTATTCTCGTACGCAGGCCTCGTGTGCGTTTACTTTAATAGCGACACAACAATCTCAACCGCACAGCTAATTGTATGCGGCATTCTCTCTGTTGTCGTATTGGTGTTGGATTATGTGCTGCCGGGATATTTCAGTAAGATATTTGGCGGAACAAAATATGGTATTTGGGGCGCTACAATCGGAACCTTCGTTGGGCTCTTCTACGGCTTCTATGGCATTATACTCGGCCCATTCGTAGGTGCAGTTATCGGAGAACTTATCGGCAAGAAGATGTCGTTTTGGCAGGCGGTAAAGGTCGGCTTTGGCTCGATGCTGGCGTTCTTCGCCACCACAGGCATCAAGCTAATCATCGGCCTATACCTATTCTATTATATCGTAAAGGAGCTATTTCTTGTGATATTTTAACATAATATCGCGCTAAAAATCAAGAAGCTCATACTTGCTGCGTGTTGTGGATATTGAGATAATCTCCTCGAAGTGCCACCACTCGCGACGATATGGATATAGACCCGCTTCGTGCATAACTTCGATTAGTAAGATGCGATTTGCGGCCGCCTCACGGCTAATCACTCCGCGCTCGGCAAGGTTGTTAATATAATCTCTATAGACTTTAACGGTGCGTGTGGCGGGGTCGGAACTATCCGCCGTGCCCTTGACTGATGCCGCCTCCGTAAAATCATCAAAACCAGCGCCCATATCCAAAGGTGTGCCATCGAGGGTCGCTATTGTGAGGTCAACAGCCACGCCATAGTTGTGTCTGCCACCGCGCGTGCCATCAGCTACAAAACCCTCAAACTCAGTGCCCTCAACAGCCTTGCGCATAGCGCGTTGCACGCTTATTGGGCGCGCAGCATCATATATCAGAAGTGTATATTGGGGGTGTCGCTGCTGCAGGAGTTGTTGTGCTCGCACTACCCTTGCAGCAAATGCGCGCTCTAAATATGCCGTTTCGAGGTCGCCATACATATCGACACCCACAAAGTTATCAGTGGTTGAGTACTTCAAATCAACGAGGATGTCACTATTTAGTTCTTGAACATCAACGAGGTTGTACTCTCTCATCTTTGAGTCGAGGTTTGCGGGCTGCTGATGAAACGACACAGAGAGTGCTATTGTAATTATAAAATGTAGCATACAGAGTTATTTTTTGCAAAAGTACAAAAACTAGCTTTATGATGCAGACAAAAAATATAAATTTTGTATATTTGCGCAGAATTTAATAACTATCTAATATATAACAAAATGAAAAAACTTCTATTTATATGTGGTGTAGTAGCTACCCTACTCACTGCATGTGAGACAACAAACGACAATGTAGCGTCAACATTTGAGATTACATCAAAGCATGAGATTAGCGTTGGCAGCGGCAATGCCCATGGTGTCATCACCTACACATTAACAAATCCTGTTGTGGGCGTTTCAATTGAGGCAGCGGCAGATGTTGAGTGGATTAACTCATTCGATTACTCACAGATGGGTAAGATTGGCTATAAGGTCGATGCTAATCCTACATACGACGAGCGAAATGGCGTAATCACAGTTACATACAACGATTACAGCGTAGAGCTTACACTTAAGCAGGCGGGTAAAGTGCGACCCGAGGAGAAGAAGATTGAGGCTCCTTACCTCCTTGGTCACTACTATGGCGACTATGCTGGATACAACTATAACTACTACCTCGTATTCTCGGAGAGTAACTATGATGCCACTGGCGCATTTTCTAACGAGGGTTACAAGTTCTTCCTTGACATCTACTCTGAGGAGCGTCCAGCTGATTACAACAACATCCGCGTGCCAAATGGTGTTTACACATTCAACATCAATAATGACGGTATGGCCGGAACATTCTTGGAGTCATTTAGCATCTACAAGGAGTATGATAGCACAGGTATGGAGGTTGCTGAGCATCCATATCAGGAGGGTGTCCTCACAGTTACAGATGACCTCGTAAAGTTAGAGATTAAGTTTACGGATGAGGAGAATTTGTATACTGTGACTTATAGTGGTGATTACACAATGCAGGATCGTCGCAGTGATGCTGGCGGCATCTACTAATACTCTCCTTATATCAAAATATTGAGGGGTTATCCAATAAAGGATAGCCCCTCAATCTATTTTACAGGTAAGCATAGTTAAATTTCTGATAGTGAGACGATATTATTCAGTACGGCATATATCGTCAAGCGACCCAGTGAGCGCGTCTTAAGCTTCTCTGAGATGTTGTTGCGGTGGAAGATTACGGTCGTTAGCGAGATGTTTAGTTTGTCGGCAATCTCCTTGTTTATATAGCCCTTGACAAGCAGTGCCAATACTTCCTTCTCGCGCTGCGAAAGCGTCGCTGTTTCGGCAGTTGTTCGTGCTGTGCACTCTACATTGTGGGTGTGATGACCCACGGGGTGTCCTGCACTATGAATTTGGAGTATCTTGCGTACTATTGCCGATTCCGACTGAGTGGTGTCGATAGTGTGCATGCCAAGTTGTGCAAATTGCGTGTTGTCGCCATCCGTAATCACGATGGTACGCCTAAGCATTGGGCGAAACATCTCCATGTTGGCAAAGAGCAACTTGGCAGAGATAAACATGTGAGCAACAAGTGGCGATGCAGCGTTGAAACTCTCAATGTTGGAGTAACATGCAATATCTACGCCTGGAGCAATATCGGAGATGAGACTGCGTAACGACATAGCCTCAAGCGTGTTCTCCGATAATATTGCAATCTGCGGCATCATACTACCCTACTACACCTACTTACCTATATATACCTCCATTACACGGCCTGTGCCCTCGATGCGTATGTCGCCCATCTCGGCGGGAATAAGCACAACCTCACCCTCCTTGAGTGTCTCGCTAACACCCTCGGCGATGATGTTCATGTCTCCCTTGATGGCGATATAGATGACGAACGAGTCGAGCATTGCGCGGTCGAGCTCCTTCTCGCCAGCGATGTCGTGCATCACCATCGTAAAGTATGGAGAATCAATAACTTTGGCCTCGCCACCTGAAGTGAGTTCGTAGCGACGATGTAGCAATTCTGCGTCTGCCTCAAAGTCTATAGCATCAACGGCCAATGCAGTGTGCAACTCGCGACCCTTACCCTCGGCATCGACTCTATCCCAGTCGTAGATGCGGTAGGTAACATCGGAAGTCTGCTGCACCTCCACAACCTCGATACCTGCGCCCAGCGCATGAACCGTGCCTGCGGGAATGAAGAATACATCACCAGGGTGCACCTCCACACGATTGAGAAGTGGCTCGAGGCGCGACTCTGCAACGGCTGCAATATACTCCTCGCGAGTGATATTGAGGTCCTTGAAGCCGAGGTAGATAGCAGCGCCCGGCTTGCAGTCTACAACATACCACGCCTCGGTCTTGCCGAAGCTATCGTGGCGCTCCATAGCAAGTTCATCATCGGGATGTACCTGCACAGAGAGCTTGTCGTTGCAGTCTAGATACTTAATCAAGAGGGGAAACTCCTCGCCATAGCGCTCGAAGTTATCCTCGCCGATAAGCTCGCCCATATATACCTCTATAATCTCATTGAGGTTGTTGCCCTTGAGCATACCATTGGCAACGACCGAAATGTCACCCTTAACAGATGACAAATCCCAGCTCTCGCCATAGAGCTTATCCTTGGCAAGGCGTGATGCGGCGCTACCCTTCTTCTTGAGGATTGCCTGACCACCCCAGATGCGCTCCTTGATGCGTGGCTTAAATTTTATTGGATATAACATAGTATCGAAAGTTTAGAAAAGTGTCTCAACATATTCTACCACCTCGTCGATAGTAGCAGTGAGAGGGAACACCTTGGTTGGCTTGAGGTGCCACAACTCGCGGCCCTTCTTTGCTGCCTCCTCACCTGCGCCAGTGATGTTAAGCATGATGCACGCATCCTTTGCAATCTCGCCAGCCTCGACCATCTTGATGAGTGATGCTGTGGCAACACCCGCTGCGGGGTTGATGTCGATGCCCTCAAGCTCCTTGAAGAGCTTACATGCACGCTTCGACTGTGCATTTGTAGCGACCATGATATTGCCATTGGTTGCCTTCAAAGCGTCGTAGAGACCACCCGCGATAGCGTATGGTGGCTTGCGGTTTGAGAGTACCTTTGCGTCGATAAGGGCTGCATCGCGGCGTGCCTTCTTCATGTCGTAGGGCAACATCTCGCGTGACTCGTGAACCCATGCGTCGTACATAGGCACAAAGGGTGCATTCTGCGATACGATAAGCTTCATAAGGTTGTTGCCATAGCTGCCATCCTCGATAAGACGCATATTCGCCTCCCATGCGGCGATAGCACCAGTACCGCTACCGACAGCCTGGAAATAGTAATCTGGAATGCGACCGATGGTGGTTACTGCAGAGAGCACGGTTGTACCCATGCCATCGCGGCGTGCGATATTCTTTGCACCACCCTCAGAGTAGAACTTTGCGGATTTAAGCGCATAGAGCGAGAGGTTGATGGCGTCGTAGTAGTCGCCACCCTTCTCGCAAGCGATAAGCTTCACGCAGTCGTTCAAAGGCTCGGTGAACCACAAGGCATCGAGGTTGTCGTGTGGCACGGCAAGCAACAACTTGATGTTGTTCTCGGAGCACACCTTGGCGAAGGCGCGTGCTGTATTACCCGCAGATGCTACGACCAATACGCGCTCCTCATCCTCGTTTATGCGACCGCAAACGCTATATGCCTCGGTCTCCTTGAATGAGCAAGTAGACATGCGTACGCCATGCTTGGGGCTGTAGCCGCTGAGTGTTATCCACAAGTTCTCAAGGCCAAGGTGCTTAGCGAGAGCCTCGCTCTTGAATGTTACGGGTGCAGACGAGCCCTGCAACATGCGCTTCACGGGAAGCCAGTCGCAGAACTTATAGAAGTTGTAGTTCTCGTGCTTAACATCGAGCTTCTTCGATGCGTAATTAGCGCGTACCAATGATGGCGCTTTGCACTCGTGGTCATCCAAAATCCAGCCAGTGTCTTCGAACTCACGACCCGTTGCAACGCAGGTCATCTTGTACTTCGTGGGCTTAAAGTTTTCCATATATTAAGTCTATTTAGTTCGTTTTGTGTTTGCGAGTCTATTTAATCGTGCAAATTTACGCTATTTTTTTGAAAAAATCAATAAGTAGGACTACCTATATTCAGTGTAATTTTTCGGGACTAAAAACCTCGTTATTAGAAAATTATTATTACCTTTGTCTTGATTATGCGATTGTTGAATTTCAACATGCAGTATTTTGTAATTAAATTTAAGAAAACATAACTATGAAAAGATTTACATTATTGTCAATTGCAGCCATTATGGCTGTGTTTGCAAGTTGTTTGTTTACAGCTTGTTCCGACGACCAATCTAAGGACGGGGTTAAAGTTAAACCCACCGAGACATTCGTCTTCTATGTCGACCTTGAGCAGCTCGGCACAAAGAGCGCTATCGACGAGGTAATTACCGATGGCAACCGCAGCCTTATTGCCACTGTGCTCACAGCCGATAGCTACAACAGCGAGTGGACAGAGTATGCTAAGACATTGCTTAAGAACCTTAGCACATCGGGCTTAGATACCAGCGTTCCCGTATATGGATACCTTAACACCACTGATGAGGATATGGAGATGGCTGTTTTTGCATCGGTGTCAAGTGCAGCAAAGGTTGACAAGTTTATGGAGTTCTTCGCGGATGTTACAGGCGAGGATATTGAGGTATATCGCAATGGTGACACTCGTGAGTTTATGATTGAGGAGTTTGCATTTGCGTATAACAACAAGCGTTTTGTTATGGTTGCAAACGACTCTGAGGCTTTTAGATACGATCCCAGCAGCTTTGCAATCAAGGCACTTAATCGCCCTGAGGCAGACCTCTCGGCATACGCAAAATATGATATTGCATTCGATGTTGACATCCCAAAGTGCATAGATATGGCTATCTATGAGATACAGGGTGATATTGACGACGATTATGAGTATCTTGAGTATTATGCCGATGAGTGGGAGTACGACTGGGTTATGGACTCAATCAAGGAGCAGGAGCAGATGCTTGAGTATTTGAAGGATTTCAAGGGTCAATATAGTGATGACGCGCGTATCGTACAGGGTACAACATTCTTGGCCGGTAAGATTGTTGCAGAGTTGTCTATTATGGGCTACAATGGCGACATTGACATGTGTAAGAAGGTGTCGAACAAGCACCTGCAGTATGTTGATAACGATGTGTTGGCAGCAATGAACATCGGCATAAACGGCAAGAAGCTCTCTACCATTCTTTCGGAGAATATCAATTCGGAATATGCTAATATCTTGGGCTTTGACCGCAATGAGTTCAACATCTACTTCGGCATACTTTGCGACGCAATTAAGTCTATCAATGGCGATATGACATTGGCGCTTAACGATGTTGAGTTCGACTACTATGACGACCCCGAGAGCGTAGATGCACTATTGGCTGTTGATGTTAACGACGACTACATCATCTCGAACATCGCACAGTTTGGCGAGGGCATCTTGACAAAGTACGACAATAACTGCTATGGTTATACATATGATGACTTCGTATTCTCGCTCGGACAGCAGAACAATACCCTCTTCGCGACAGTCAATAACCAATTCAAGCCTATGGCAAACTCTGCATCAACTAAGTCTTGGGCAAAGGAGCTCGCAAATAGCTATGGTTATTTTGTGGTTGACATCGACAACATCATTGCAAACCGCAATATTGCCCCCATCTATCGCTCGGCACTTGACGAGATGGATAGAACATCGGCAAACAATGTAAACAAATTTGTGGAGTCGTTCAGCTATGCTTATGTCACTATAAACACCCCAACATCAGTGCAGATGGTAGTAGCATTCGATGACAAGAAGACAAATTCACTCGAGCAGGTTGTTAAGCAGGTAGTGCCAATTATTATGAGCGAGGTGACCAGTGAGCTTTTCTAATTATATCAGGGTAAGGTGAAAGAGATAAGACTCAATAATGTTGTGCCAGAGATATTCGCTAATCGCAGCGATATATCCTCTGATATTTGGCTCAACGATGTTGTTTTAGAGCGTGGTAAAAGCTACCTCATCGAGGCAGCATCGGGTACGGGTAAGTCGTCGTTGTGCAGCTATCTATATGGTCAGCGTGGCGACTATAGAGGTGTTATATCGTTTGATAGCGAGGATGTTATGAAGTATGACATCAACCATTGGTGCAACATACGCCAGCATAATATCTCTATCCTCTTCCAGGACCTACGCCTCTTTGGCGAGCTTACGGCATTGGAGAATGTCGAGATTAAAAATCGCATCACCAAGCACCGTACGCAGCAGCAGATTGAGTCGTGGTTTGAGGAGTTGGGTATTGGCGACAAACTGCATGCCCGCGTCGACCGCATGTCGTACGGTCAGCAGCAGCGCGTAGCTCTAATACGCGCCCTATGTCAGCCCTACGACTTCCTATTCCTCGATGAGCCCATCTCACACCTCGATGACCGAAATAGCGACATCATGCGTGACATCATCCTCC
>JAEIGA010017106.1_pt1 | contig 11041 bp, 12 predicted proteins | sample 9270691 | NCBI WGS metagenome assembly JAEIGA01 (sample SAMN17057246, study PRJNA624740) | gut metagenome | biome: biome; isolation source: fecal sample | host: Bos grunniens | place: China: Xizang | collected 2019 | reverse complement strand
TAAATCTTTCTATAAGTAGTTAGAAAAACTTTTTAAAGCAAAATTCTCTTGCTCTAAATTTGGATAGTTAATTAAAAATGAACAAATATACCTACACACTCGTTATAATCATGAGAAACGGAGGTGTGATATGAAAAAATTTCTTTCAATACTAAGTTTAGTGCTAATTTTTGGAGTTGTTTCACCAACTTTTGCGGCGGGAGGGGATCATCCCCCAGATAGAGGCGGAGTAAAGCATGGTGCTGTACATAGAGTGCATGCAGGAGCTCATCACGGTGGTCATCATAGAATGGCACCAAGACATGGTGTAGGATATTATGGTCATCATCCAAGATATTTTCACACTTATAGAACAGGGTATTGGGGGAATTCTTGGTGTAATTATAGAATAGGATGCTGCGATCCATTTTATCACCCTTATAGACCGCATACTGGTGTATACTTTCCTATAGGAGGAGCTGGAATCTCAATAAGGTTTTAAATTAATAAAAGCATTTATCATTTAATGATAGATGCTTTTATTTTAAACAGAATTTTTCCATTGCCCTTATAAAGCCATCATTATACACCGTATCAGTTATATAATCGGCTTCTTTTTTAAGTTCATCCGTCGCATTTCCCATCGCAATTTTTATTCCGCCAGCTCTTAGTAATGCGATATCATTGTTTTGATCTCCGATTGTTAAGATTTCTTCTTTTTTTAAACCCCAGTATTTTTGCAAGAATTCTACAGCGCATTTTTTTGAGCCTTCAGGATTAGAAAATTCAAGAAAATAAGGAGTTGATTTGACTATATATAAATCAGGGAATAAAGTTGGAAGTTCTTTTTCGTAGCGAGAAATTCTTTCAGGATTCTCAAAGTCAATCGCTAGAAGCTTGTTTACCTTATTTTTCTTAATTGTCTCGAAATTTTTAATTGTACATTCAGTATGTAAATTTTTGCAGTATCTTTTGATTTCATAACAGTCGTTTTCAGAATATAAAATATCATCGTTATAAAGATTTACATGGATATTTTCTTTTTTCGACCATTCTATAATTTTTTCAGCTTGATTTTCGGTTAGATATCTTTCATATAATTTTTTTCCGTTTTCAACAACAAGTCCACCTTGATAAGATACAACAGGCGTTGTAAGTTTTAATTCTTGTGCGATCTTACTTGCAGCGGCATTCATTCTGCCTGTTACAAGTACAACTTTTATATTCTGTTTACAAAGCTCTGATATACATTTTTTTATACTTTCAGTAAATTCTCCCTCTGGAACTAGTATCGTACCATCAATATCAGTTGCAACAAGTTTAATCATACCTTTTCCTTATAAATATTATTATAATTTAGAATAACATGAGAGATTTATTACATCAAACAAAAAAAATAAAGCCGAGAATAAATCTCGGCAAATATATTGTGGTAAAGGGGTAAATTGCATACTAATAGTACAACTATGAGCTTGGCACTTACGTTTACCTAATAACATTCTTTGGAGTGAATGCATATTTCTGAGTCTATATATTATAATAAGTTCAACGCAATACTTGGAGTTTGGTTTGCTGTAGCTAACAATGTAGAAGCAGCTTGTTGAAGAATTTGAGCTTGAATATAATTTGAAGATTCTTCCGCAATATCTGCATCTCTTAATGTTGATAATGATGATGTAATGTTTTCAGATTGTACAGCAATAGATTCAATAGCTGATTCAATTCTGTTTTGAGCAGCACCGAGTGTAGTTACACGTCCAGAAATATTGTTAATAACTTCATCAATTTTTGTTAACATTGAAGAAGCATCAACACCTGTTTCTAAACCTGCGCATTTTTTAGCTACTGTAGTTTTGTCTTCACTAAATAATGTAGCAATTTTAGAATCTGCAAATAGTGTTCCTGCCAATAAAATTTGAGAATCACCATCAGCATACAAACCTACTTGAAGAGAAATATCTCCCATTGAACCATCCATCATTTTTAAACCATTAAATTCGCAGTTTGCAGCAATACGGTCAACTTCTTCAAGTCTTGCTGTAATTTCTGATTGAATTGCTTTTAATGATTGTGAACCATAAGTACCGTTAGCAGCTTGTTCAGTCAAGTCTCTAACACGTTGTAAGTGAGAAGAAACTAAAGAATAAGTATCTTCTAATGTGGTTAACATATCCGCACCGGTAGCAGCATTATCAGCAGCTACATCTAATGAACCCAATTGAGTTTCCCAATTTCTTGCAATTGAATAGCCTGCAGCGTTGTCTGATGCGTGGTTAATTTTGTAACCAGTTGTCATTCTTTCAATTGCAGTGTTCAGTGACGATGTTGCCTTCGTTAAGTTAGCTTGTGCTACTAATGAAGAAATGTTTGTGTTAATTGTAAGTGCCATTTTTTACTCCTTTCTGGCTCTTTGCATCCTATAGACGCATCCTTGCTTGTCCCATATTTTTTTAATTCCACATTTTGCAAAAAAGTTTCCATCGTAAATTGAAAAATTTACAAATCTTTACAAAAAGTGGCTAAAAACCTTGTTAGTGCTATACTTTTTCATGGAATAGGAGTGGCAAATGAGCTTAATAAAAATTAACAATTCGCGTTGTAAATCTTGTTACCTATGTGTAAATACATGTCCAAAAGGATTGATAAAAAAATCTGATAAGACAAATCGTCTTGGAGATTACTTGGTAGAATTTGTAGATAACAATAGCGAATGTGTAGGTTGCGCAATGTGCGCTAAACGCTGTCCAGACTTAGCTATAGAAGTTTGGAAAGATTAGTATTCGTTGGGAGAATATATGAATAACAAAGAAAAAGTTTTAATAAAGGGAAATTATGCAATAGCGCAAGCTGCTATTAATGCTGGTTTGCAATGCTATTTTGGATATCCAATCACACCTCAAACTGAAATTGGAGAATACTTAAGTGGAAAAATGGCAGAACTTGGAAGAGCTTATGTTTGTGCAGAGAGTGAATTAGCTGCTATAAATATGGTTTTAGGGGCTGTCTCAACTGGTGTAAGAGCTATGACTACATCTTCATCTTGTGCTGTAGCTTTGATGCAAGAAGCTCTTTCATACGCTTGTGGCGATGAATTACCAGTTGTATTAGTTAATGTAATGAGAGCTGGTCCTGGATTAGGATATATTTATCCAGCTCAAGGTGATTATAACCAATCTGTATATGGTGGAGGTAACGGAGATTATAAAATAATAGTTCTAGCGCCATCTACAGTTCAAGAATGTATTGATTATACATATAGAGCCTTTTACTTAGCACAAAAATATAGAAACCCTGTTATTTTACTTGCAGATGGCTTATTAGGACAAATGATGGAACCAGCCTGTTTTACAGAAAATCCTTATCCAGAAGTTGATGTTTCATCATGGGCGTTAACAGGGGCTAAAGCGAGGGATTCTAGAGCTATTTACTCAGTAGGACCTGATGAAAAGAAACATATTCAACATGTATATGATTTATTTAAAAAGTTTGAATTGATAAAGAAAAATGAAACTAGTTTCGAAGAATTTAATGTTGAGGATGCGGATATAATATTGACAGCGTTTGGTTCAATGACTAGAAATATAAAAGCTGCAATGAATGTATTGCGCAAGAAAGGCTTAAAAGTGGGCTGCTTTAGACCAATAACACTTTCACCATTCCCTTATGAGAGAATTTCAGAATTGGCAAAACAAGGTAAAAAGTTTGTTGTTGTAGAAATGAATATGGGTCAAATGTATAAAGATGTTAAATTTGCAATAGAAGGTAAAACTAGCGTTTCATTGATTAATCGACCTTGTGGTGAATGGCTAAGTGTAGAAGAAATTGTAAATTCTGTTTTAAAGGAGGTAGAGGTAAATGGTTATGCAAGAGTCTAATTTAAAACAGGTTTTTTCGATTCCAAAATGTATGAAAAAAGATTTTCGCTATACATTCTGTCCAGGTTGTGATCATGGCGTAGCAATTCGATTAGTTGCAGAATTAATTGACGAAATGAATTTACAAGAACGCGCTATCTGCTCAACTTGCGTTGGCTGCTCAGTTTTCTTATACAATTTTCTTAATATCGATTGCGTAGAAGCCCCACACGGTAGAGCTTGTGCTTCAGCAACAGGTGTTAAGAGAGCACAACCTGATAAATTTGTATTTACATATCAAGGGGATGGTGATTTTGCATCAATTGGGCTTGCTGAATCTATGCATTCAGCGCTTAGAGGTGAAAAATTCTCTGCTATATGTATAAACAATACAACTTATGGTATGACAGGTGGACAAATGGGGCCAACTTCTTTAATTGGGCAAAAGACCACAACATCTCCGATGGGCAGATATGCAGAAGATTATGGATATCCTATTAAAATTGCTGAGCACATTGCCTTAGCAGAAGGTACAGCTTTTTCTGCTAGAGTGGCTTTGGATACAATTCCGCATATAAATCAAGCCAAGAAAGCTATACAAAAAGCTTTTGAAGTCCAAGAACAAGGACTCGGATTTGGTTTTGTTGAAATTCTATCATCTTGTCCGACAAATTGGAAAATGTCTCCAGAAGAAGCTCATCAACGAGTTCGAGAAGAAATGATTCCAGTATTCCCATTAGGAATCTTTAAGGATATCACAACTAATGGAGGTGACAAGTAATGGAAAAGAATTTTATTATAGCGGGTTTTGGAGGACAAGGAGTTCTTTTAGCTGGTACTATTCTTGCTAATTCTTTTATGTTAGCTGGCAAAAACGTAACTTGGTATCCTTGTTATGGCGCAGAAATGCGCGGTGGAACCGTTAATTGTGAGATTGTTGTATCTGACGAAGAAGTTAGTTCTGTCCATAAACAAGATGCAGATTACGCATTGGTTTTAAATCAACAATCTTTTGATAAATTCATTTTAAGACTTAAATCAGGCGGTACTATAATCGCAAATTCAACTTTAGTAACAGATACACGCCCTCGAGCGGATATAAAATACGTATTTGTACCAATGGGAAATATCGCTAACGAATTAGGAACTAATAAAGTTACGAATATGGTAGCACTAGGCGCACTTTCATCGATTGTTGATGTAGTTGATAAAAATTTTCTAGCTCTCGGGTTTGAAAAAGTAATGGGCGATAAGAAAAAAGATTTATTATCACTCAATAAGTTAGCTTTAGAGCAAGGTTCGTTGTCTATTGAAAGATGATTAATAAAATAAATTGCTTAAAAAAGAGATTACATTTCGTATTTATTTATTTTTAGATGTTCATATAAATCGATATTCTCTACATTGGGGGTCGAACCGAAGAAAAATGTTTCATGATGCCTAGATTTGATGACTCTTGGACAACGATAAAATGGAATTAAACTGTTTGCGCCATAATAACTATAACGATAACTATTCACATCATTAATTAATCCATAAAAAAGACAATCTCTTACAAATTTATAATTTTTTAACATATAAAATGCTTTGTTAGGTTTGATATCATCATCATATCTGTTGTCTTCGTATCCAGCAACGATTTCAGAACGATTTTTTATCGCTAAAATGTAGCCTTTGCGAGGACAATCAGATTTATCACTACTTTGTAAAAATTTTTGTAGAAATTTTTGTAAGGTTAATCTTTTAGTACTTTTAGTTAACGGATTATTATTCAAAGTATCATAGCATTGTCTAATGAATTCATCATCTTTTTTATTTAATCTTACAATATCTATAATTTCAAAATTTTTTTTATAATTTGTTACTGTTGCTAATCTTATAGCTTTGAAATTTGTACTTGAATCAATTTTTGTAATCATAATCATATCCCTTTGTTTATTCTATTTGATTTAATTTGATTTAATGTGTATGAATTAGAAGTAGACTTGCCCAAATAATTATAACACCAGTCATAACTCCCGATATAGCATAGTGCCAGTCCCCATATTCATGAGAAAGCGGTAATAGCGTATCAAACGCTATATAAATCATGATACCAATTACAGCGGCTAAGAAAAATCCAATGAATATATGTGGTAAAAACCAACTTAATAAACCTAGACCTATCAAAGCGCCAAGAGGCTCAGTCATTCCTGTCCAGAAAGAATACCATATTGCCATTCTTTTTTTACCAGTAGAATGGTATATTGGCAAAGCAACTGCGATTCCTTCTGGGATATTATGTAATGCTATTGCTATTGCAACAGAAACCCCAATTGTTAAGTCCTGAGAAGATACTAAGAAAGTACCTAAACCTTCCGGAAAATTGTGAATAGCTATGGCTATTGCAGTAAAAAGCCCTGCTCGTTTTATACGATGAGTTTTCTTACATTCTACATCACAGCCTTCGCCAAGATCTTCCTCGACGTGATCCGGAACAAATGTATCTATTAATTTAGAAATGATTACGCCAGTAATAAATCCTAGAAATACCATCCATTGATAATTATTTGGATAATATTCAATTAATAATTCTTGAGCTGAATGCATGATCTCAGTAAGTGATACAAAAATCATAACACCTGCAGAAAAGCCTAGCCCTAATGAAAGCACCTTCATGTTATTTTTATTTACAAAGAACGTAATAAAACCGCCAAGAACTGTTGCTAGGCCAGCTAATACTGTCATTAATAATGGGAGTTGCCAATCTTTAATCATATCTATACCTTATTGGAAAATTATAACATGAAAAATAAATTAGCAAATTTTTATTTTACAAGTTTTATACTAATAAATGTTAATTGTAATAAAAAAATTTAGTAATATTTTCTTGCACTTTATAATTTACATGTTAACATTTATATTGTTTGCATTATAAAAATATGAATATGGAGGTATGAAAACATGGTTCGTGGTATTAGCTCAATTAATACTGGTATTGGGGTTACAACTCATTATAGTGGTTTTAATTATGGAGGACTTAAAAGCTCTGCAACTCAAGCAGTGAAAGAATTTACTTCAAGATATCCTAAGGATGGACAATTTTTAAAATGGGTTGAATTACCTAAACAACAAATCAAAAGAGTTGATTATATATATGATTTAGTCAATAAATTAAAAAATCAATCTCCTGCAAAGTTTTTGACAGTTATTGGTATTGGTGGTTCAAAACATCCAATTGAACATATGTTAAGCATTAATGATACAGGAAAACATGTGCATACAGAAGATATTAAATTTATCTCTGATATAGATTCATCAAGTCATGGTAGATTTATGCGTTCTATAGGAGATGATATACGTAATTCAAATTATTTAGTTGTATCAAAATCAGGTTCGACTTATGAACCAAAAGATGCTTTTATTAGGTCTCAAAACATGGCAAAAGAAGCTTATTTAAATGAAGGTCATAGTGAAGAAGAAGCAAATGAGCTTTCTGCAAAACATTTTATGGCTGTTACAGATAAAAACCCAAAAGGTCAATTGAGAAGTGTTGCAGATGAAGAAAATTGGTTAGGTAAATTATTCATTCATGATGATGTTGGTGGACGTTTTTCAGCTTTTGATGATCATGTATTATTTTCATTAGCTTATGCAGGCATGAAAAAGCCTGACATGATTAAAATGTTAGAGGGTGCTAATGAGATGTCAAATATCGCATTGTCTAATGATTTAACTAAAAATGATCCTCTAGCTCAAGCTACATTTTGGGTTCAAGCAAAAATTAAAGGTATTCAAAGTACAGTGCACCAATATTTAGGTTCATTATTTGAAAATACAGTTAATTGGCATTCTCAAATGCAGAATGAATCAATAAAAGATACTTCAAAACAAATAGCAAAGATTCCTGATGCTATGCATCATAGCTCTGAAGCTCACTTTAATCCAAATAATAGATATGCTTATGCATTAACATCACCTACTGATAATGGTATTTTAAGTGAAAATCTTGATGGATATACTAAAGCTATGAATAAAACTTATTCAAGCTTTGGCCCATTCTTCAATGAAGTTGTTGAATCTCAAGGTCTTGGTTTAAAACCTGAAGCTGCAGGTGCAATGACTCAATCAAGAGGCTTTGCAACTGTATATCAAGGAATTATCGAAAGAGATCTCTGTGGTACTGAAATCCCTAAAGATAAGCCTTTACCAGAAGTTATTCAAGATAACGTAGAAGAGTATAAAAAGAATTTAAAACCAGATGCAAATGGAAATAATGTAGTTGTAGCTGGCAGAGTTAAATAATAATTACTTTTATAGAAAAAAATAGAGGTGTTTGGATTTAAACCAGACTCCTCTATTTTTTTATGACAATACAGCTAATAAAATAATCGCCATTCATTTTTTTATGAAAGGCGATTATAATTTAAGTTATTATATTCTAATTTTTAGTTCATACTTTCTAGTGCAATTGCGGCATTTCTTGCCACATAAGGATTAGAATCATTTGCAGCTATATTCATTATAGTATTTAATTCTTCCTTGTATTCTGGTCTATAAATATATCTTAAAGCATCAATCGCAGAAATTTTTATAGATGAATTTTGATTAGATTTTAAAGAATCAACAACAGATGAGATTCCTGGTAACTCGGTTAATGGAACGATATTTCCAGTATGTCTTTCGATTTCATCAGCATATACTTTTGATAAAATTGCCATTGTATAAAGCGCATATTCTTTATTTCTTTCAGCTTGTTCTAGAGGAGATATATTAGATGCCTCTGCAATATCTGCTTCTGAAATTTCATATGGCAAGCTAGTTGGTTCTGCTTCATTTTTTTCTTTAGCCTCAGCTTTTACAATTTCATTAATAATTATTTGTTGTCTTAATTCAATTTGTTTTTCAGTTGGTGGAGCCAATTCGGAAGTATCCTTTTCTACGATATTAATAAGCTCTGAAAATACTTCTGTTACAATATATGGAACAGCTTTTTGAGGATCTTCCATTGAAACTCTTGCAATTTCTTCCATTTGTTTGGCTTGTATATCAAAATTTTGGTTTGATAAATTATCAAGAACTTTTGGGATATCAACATCTGGCATTATTTCAACGGGTGGAACGATTTCTATAGGTTGCTTCGTTGCATCTGCCTTAAAATTTAACCCATTAAAGCTAATATCTTGTTTTTCAAGCTTTTGATCTTCAACTTGTACTAGATTTGGTTCTGGAACAGAAACTTCTTCATATACAATAATTTCTTCTTCTGGTTCATCAACAACTTGTTCTTCATTAACGGTAGATTCTTCATCTACAATCACATCTTCCATTTCAGGTAATGTTGCGACAAAGCTTGTTGATTGATAAGCAATTGGATAAACTGGTAATTTAGGAACCGAAATTGGATGAATTGGAGCAAAGTCAGCTGTCATAGCACACTCTGCACAAGGATATTCATAGCAGTGATGATGTCTATGATTATTATGCTCACAATTTTCTACACTTGGTCTGTTAACTTCAATTGCAACACCGTTGTATGTACCATTATCATTTATATTATTAGACTTATTAGGTATACAAGTCTTAGGGTCATTAATTTGAATTTTTACAGCATTATAAGTTGCCCCATTTGGCTTTAAAGCTCTATTAACATCAATAGCTGAGATTTCTGTCATAAAATTTTCCTTTCAAACATATCGATACACTCACATTAAGATTCATAAAGATTATTTTTTGCTTATTATTTCATGAACTTTTACAAATATTAACATAAATAAAAAATTTATGAAAGGTTAATAACACTTAAATTTTTAAATTTAAAAATTTCTTTAACATTATTTTTTGCTTTTTCTTCAGCTAAAATTGTTCCAATTATAGCTTCCAGTTGAGCAACTGGCAACATATTTGCTGGCATGTTATTAAATCCGTATTCGTTTTTTAGGATTGATTGTAGAAATTTACAATCTGCAGACGAGCGCTCTTTAAAATTTGAATACAGATTAAGTTTTTGTCTTGTTAGATAAATTTCGTATCTAGAAATATCTATATTTTCTTTTTTTAGATTTAAAAATAGTTCACAGCCTCTTGTAGAGAAACGCTGGGTCCAATTATCTGTATTAGGGAAGTTTCCTAAGGTATGAATCAGTTGATAAGGTTTTGAATGGACTCTCCATTTCCCTTCAAGCATTGTGTTATCCCAAGGTATAGACACACAAATTATTGAATTTTTTAATGATGGATAATTTTCAAAGAACAATTCAACATCACTCATTGAAAACAATTTATCTAGATAAATTAACTCACCTGAAGCAAGCTCTCTTACCGCAACTCCGCTTTCTATTGATGAGTTTGCTCCTAATGATAGGCCCACTAGATGTGTTATCATAGCCCAAAGTCCTCATCTTCAGGAATATTGGCATTTAGCTTGATTATTTGTTTTTTTACCTCTGGCATGTAAACATTTTGATTAGAATTTGTATTATCTAAGTTTACATATAATTCCATGTTTTTCCTTGATAGTTTTTCGCTTTTTTGCTTTTCAATACGCTTTCTATTTTCCTCAAGAAGTTTCTTCGCTGCAAGTGACATTGAATCACCTTCAACATTTTTAATTATTTCAGCCCTTTTTCTTTGAATTTCATCTTGCTGAGCTTTAGTTAGATTTAATGTAAAATCATTTCTTGTTCCAAATTGATTTTTGTATTTATTTTTAAGGATTAAGATTTCTACACGTCTATTAGCTGGGTCTTTAGGTGATATCGCGGTTTCTAAAGGTCTTGTATCAGCATAGCCCGCAGCTGTAAACAAAGAGGCTGCGAATTGGAATCTGCTTATTAAATATCTAACAACGGAACAAGCTCTAGCACTTGAAAGTTCCCAATTTGAGGGGTATTGCTTGCTATTTAAAGCATAGCTATCAGAATGTCCTTCTACAAGCATGCTATGTAATATAAACTTTTTGCAGATTAGAACTCCGACCTTATCTAATAATTTACGCGCATCTGGTGCTAAATACGCAGATCCAGGTGCAAATAAATATTTATCATCAAAAGTTAATAACAGTCCTTTCTCAGTAATCTTTGCAGAAATTCCATCTAGCTCACCAATTTCTGTTAATTCCTTTATATCTTCAGCAATTTCTTTAAATGAATCTTCTTCATATTTAGGGCTTATATATTCAACCATCAGCGAAGGTATAAAAGAATTTGCTTGTTGTTGATCAAATAAAG
>JAEIGA010017105.1_pt1 | contig 11042 bp, 6 predicted proteins | sample 9270691 | NCBI WGS metagenome assembly JAEIGA01 (sample SAMN17057246, study PRJNA624740) | gut metagenome | biome: biome; isolation source: fecal sample | host: Bos grunniens | place: China: Xizang | collected 2019 | reverse complement strand
AGAAATTAATTTTTGAAAATAGTTCATCGGATAGTCTTACATAATATTTCATGCGATCAGAATTAATATGCGTATCAATATCTAAGAATGATATATCATATTCGTCACCAGTAAAGTTCGCATTAATATAATCTACAAAGTTAACGCCAAAAGTGTCAGCCATTTCACCAAGATTAGATCTATTATTACGGCGAGCGTTATAAAAATTAATTAAAAGATTACGTGTTTTAGGATTATCATTTTCAACAAATAACTTACTAAGGTCATTAGAGAAAAGAACAGAGAAATATCCACACTGAATAGCATAAGAAATCTTATCATCAAGAGAATGATCTTTATAGAGATCTCTAATTAATGCTTCAAGATTATTACGAAGATAATAATCAGTATACATTTCTTCAACGAAATCAATTAACTTATCGGGAGTTAGAATTTGAGAGTACTTCTTAAAGAACGCATCTTTATTCATATTAGTTGAAGGGTAACTAGAGTTACGGCCCTTCTTACCAATAAAGACTCTCTTAAATACATTCCATAGATTGTTGTCTTTATTCTTAATGCGGTTATTATTAGTAATAACAGTTTCGATAAATAGATCGAGATCGTCATAGTTCTTAAGCTTAGCGCCAAACATTTCAATATATGCATTGAAATCCTTCTGACGGAAAGACTTTTTAAGAATAGCCAGCTTACGTTCCTTAGTAATGTTATCATTAATAATAGCAAGAATAAAGCCAGTATAATCAGAATAAGCCTTTAAAACTTTATCCGCAAAATCTTCGTCGTAGTCATAATTAGATACAACGTTATCGATCATATCTTGAATACGAGAACTATTAAATAGGTGTGTTTTGTCTTTATTTAAAATGTCGTTTAGAGTGTCCTGGCCTCTACCAAACATATTAAAGAACTCCGACTCTTCAATACAAAGATTATCTTTAGAGCAATCAAGAATGTCTGATCTTAGATTCTTTAACTTAGACTCATCAAAAATACCATTTTCAACAGCCTTAGCTAAATACTTATTTACATCATATGATACTACTTTCACTCTTTGTAGAACAGATCTAGGTAAGTCACACATAGTACAAAGTTTAGATTCACCAATATTTGAAGACAGGATTTCTTTTACAGTAAATGCTTCAATAATGTTTCTAAAATAAAATCTTTTATTAAATGTCTTGCAAAAATCTTCTAACAGATTAACTTTTCTTTCAAATTCTTTATTTTCTTCTTCAGTAAGTGTATATAAAACTAAATCATTAATTACATTCATAATATATTTCCTTTAAAAAATGGCTGATGTATTAACCATCAGCCATATCAAAAATTATCTTTTTATTCTCCATAAATATGGAGTCGTCTTTGTTTACATTATTGCCATCAAGTAAAACTAAATCCATTGGACAAATGTCAAATGCGTTATTATGAGAAATAACAAACACTTGTTCAATGCCGAGTTTACTAATCTGACTATTTAAAATATTTATAAAATTCTCTCTATTATTCTTGTCTAGAGGACCATCGATCTCATCAAGACAAAGAATATTATAATCACCAGTTGCTTGTTGGATTAATGCAAGAGATATAGAAATTGTGGTTAGTGCTAATTCTCCTTGAGATGCTATACGAATATCCTCTTTAATATTTCCCTTACTATTGACAGTGATTAGAAACTCTTTATCTGTTATATTAAACTTAATAGAGAAATCACCATTATAAGCTATCTGTAAGAGATTATTAGTGATAGCTTCAGTCTCATTCAGATAATTTTGAACGAGAATAAGAGGAATACCACTATTTGGGTTTAGAGCATTAAAGAGTGCTTGTGTTTTTGTATAGTTTTCTTTTAGAGCTTTTAGCAAATCCTTTAATTCAGTGATTGTTTTTATTTTAATAGTGATATCAGTTACATCGTTTTCAGCAGATGTTTTTTCATTCATTAGATCTGAAATACGGTTTTCTATTCCGATTTTTCTAGATGTGTTTGTTTCGATAACACTATTGTTTTCTTCTAGAGTCTTAATATCAGAATTAAACTTATCTATTTGTTCATTTAATGAATCGATATTATCCTTTGCTTGTAGATATGCTGCGAAGTCATTGAGAACATTTTGACGATAAGTTAGTTCGTCGTTAAGGTTCTTGTGTTTCCCCGAAAGTACTGTTTGTGATAGTTTAATAGCATTGATTTTTTCTTGTAGAGATTTTTGTTCTTCAAGATAACCTTCTTTTACACTATCATTATTACCAGAGATTTTGTCATATGCTAACTTAAGATTCTTTATTTTGCTATGATATGTTAGATAAGATGTAAAATCAGAATGCGCTCTAGACACATCGTCAATAAACTCTTGTCTATTTTTACTAAAATCGCTTAAAGGCTTACGTACAAAATTACTAAAATTGCCATCGAAGAATGCTTGATAAAGATTATTTTCTCTGACATTTAAGTTTTCTCTCTTAGATATGTATTCTTTATATATTCTATAGAGATCATTTAAATATTCATTTTTTAATCTAAGAGATTCTAATTGTTCTTCTGTCGCCGTGATTAGCTCTCGCTTTTGCTCAATATCTTTTTCAATATTTATATATTTAAGAGCCTCTCTAATAAAAGGACAAGTATCGTCTTTACACGATAATGGTCTTTTAGCTAGAACAGCAACTTGATTTTCATTTGCTTCAAGTTTAGCTAAATCTGATTTTAGATCTTCTAAAAGTTTCTCTCTAGCTGTTATTGTTTTAGATGATTCATGTAATTGTCTTTCAAAAGAATCATTAAAGTCATCATCCATAAAATGTTCTAGATTTGTCTTTGTTTGTGTTATATCACATTTGCTCAGTTCAACAAAATATTTTTCAAGGAAATCTGTAAACTCAACAAACTGAGAGAGATATCTATTGAAGTCCTTTCTCTCTGATAAAACATCACGAACAAGACTAGATCTGCTATTTTTAGATATTCTTTCCTGATATTCTTTAGCAATATCCGTTGCAGCTGTTATATCCTCTAACAATTTTTTAGAGTCATCAGAGTTACCAAGGTTTTCTATCTGAAGAGATATTCCTGAAAAACGTTTCTCGTAATCTGATAGCAAAATCTTTTCATTTTCGATTTCACTAAGAAGGATTTTGATATTTGATTGAATAGTTGATATAGCCTCACGAAGTTCAGGAATCTTATCTCTAGACTCTTTTTCAAATATTGGATCAAGAGTTGCTATTAAAAGCTTCTTCTTATCACGATCCTCAACCAATTGATTCCTCTTAATAGTAAGATATTCCAATCCAGGAAGACCACTAATGTTAGATCTAGCAGTATTAATAGCACTTTCAATAGATCCTAGAGTAACGTGTAACTTAGAAATATCATCAAAGCACTGATCCTTTTTTGCAGTAGCTAACTGGAGCTTTGTAGATAAAACCTCTTCAGATTCTATATTTTGTAATTTACTAGCAATGTCTGATGTTGATGTTTTAATTGCAGTAAACTTTTCTTTAACAGTTTTAAATGCTTTTAGATAATCATCGATATTTAAGAAAGTTCCAATATAGTTCTTTCTTTCAGTAGCGGTGAATCCTACAAAGTTACGAGTATTGCTACCAATCTTACCTATTTTAAAATATTCTTTTGTGAGTCCAAGTTCTTTTCGAATATGTTCCTCACACGTTTTTACTCCACCAGACTCGTTTAATTCTAACCCATCTTTAGAAATAAAAGATTGTGCTATTTTAGCATAAACATGTGTGATTTTATAGATATGTCCATCGTGTTCATATTCGATTTCTTTCCTCCCATCTACACCATCACAGATTAGTTCTTTACGATCGTCAAAAGAATCTTTAAAAGGGTGAAGCTGAGACATTATTGTAGACTTACCAGAGCCATTTCTGCCTAAGAACATTGTAATAGTATTTTCGCCTTTAGTAAAATCTATTTCTACCGAAGATCGATTCATACCATGTTTTATTCCTAGAAAGTTTTCTAAATATAATTTTAAAATCTTCATTTTTTCCCTTTCTTTGTTCTTAGTTAATTACACAATATAAGAGTACAGGTGAAACCTCCTGGACAGGGTTGTCTAGTTTCTAGTCCCTGTCCAGGAGATACACAGACAAAATAGAAACTATATTTCTTTTATTTTTGCGAAACACAAAAAAGCTAATTAACTAAGAATGAGTCGTACACTAAAATATTCGCAGAGCATCTAATTAAATCTTAATTTTGAAAAGCGAATAAAACAAAAAGTAAACATCTTTTTTAAACCTAGCGAATCACTAGAATGCTACGACTCATTATAATAATATATTTTTATAGATAAAATAGAGCGACGAAGGATTAACCATCCTTCGTCAGCTCGTATAGACCCATAACACATTCTTTTCCGATATCGGCTAATGATCTAGAAACTTTGCCATCTGCTTTAAGAATATTTGTCTTAGAGTAGATGAGTCTTTCAGCCTCTTCATTAGCTTCTTTACTAAATAATGATTTCATATAAAGCATATCACCATCATAGTCTCCACCAATAGCTGCTAGAGGCGCATTACCAGGATACATAACATCTAAGAAATCAGAATCTATACTCTTAATTGAATTATCTTCAGGAATTATAGGATATTCGTCTATTATACTAATACTATCTTCAGAACCGATTTTTAAAGCTGTTTTTCTTGTTCTAGCAGTGCTCATAATGATAATTTTACTAGGATATATGTTTTGGAAATTAGTAACAGGATAGCGTGTAACATAAACATGCTTATCGTGTAAGCACTGGTCTGCAACTAAAAAGAAAAAGTCTGTTAAAGTCATAGTATATTCTTTCCATTCCAAATTATCGGTGTTATTGCCATGAACATTAAATGCTTTGTATATATTAGCAAATGCTTTTTTAGTTTCTCCATTTTTGTCAACATATGAAAATTCTGGAATGAATGAAAATCTATCATCACGAGATTTAATAAATTTCTTTACTAATTTTGCAACATATTCTGCATTATATTGATTTAGATCTATTTTCTTAATATCACTATAATTTGCTGTATAGAAACCTTGCAAAAAATCTTCTAAAAACGCTACACCTGTAGCCACTATAAAAGGTTGGAATAAAGATAACAAAGTTGCTAATGGGAATCTTGAATAACCGAAAGGAGCAGGAGTAGTGTAAGGATCTTTAGAACCAGAAATTTCAGGAGATGTAATAACTGCTGATGCAGTGTAATCTACAGTCTTACCTAATAAGTGTTTACGAATTAAGCTATTTTTACTAGATCCTTTTAATGTACCTTCAACCTTACCTTTTTCGAAAATAAGATTCTTACCAGAAGCAGGTGCAAGAGTTGTTAGATATAGGTCTCTAAGAGTATTCTGAATTTTCAATCTAGTTTCAGCACCGAATAATGAAATAGAGAAACCTGTTTTCATAGAACGTGTTCTAGAAATAAGATCTTTATATAGATTATTAATGCTATCACCCATAGATTGAGAATCTGCTGCGGCTGCTCTATAAAAAGGAGGAAGAACTAACCATTTAGATACAAAGAATTCGTCTTTCTTTAGAGATTTTAAGAATTTTAATCTAGTTTTCTTATCGAGAGAATCCATTTCCTCTTCTTCAAGGTTATCAATCCAGTTAATTTCTTCATAATGATCGTAGAAGAAATCCAATCCTGTTTCAGCACCATCAAAATCTTCAGGAACTATTTTTACTTTCTTATCAGCGATAATAGCGTATTTATTACCAGTAAGAATATCTCTGAATGACCCAAATCTTGCTGTTAGCAAAGAATAAATCATAGGATGAATATAATGACCGCCAAGATCAATATACCCAAAAATATTTTTTCTGTCATCATCGCTTATACCAAATAATTCATAACTAAAAAGACCATCCGCTGTAGGAGTTTGGTCGTAGTTAAAGAAAATAGGATTAGTTACCTCAGGACAATGGTTTTCTTCAATAAATTTATCAATATTAAATAAATCAATTTTCAGAGTAATCACACCCTTCACATAAATATAATAGATTGTTCTGGGCTATTTGAAATATAAAAAATAGAATGAGCCGAAGCTCATTCTATTGGCTGTACTCTTTCTATTACAATAACATCTTCTGTAACAATATTTTTAAGTCCTTTGATAACACGACTAGAGACTAATTTTCTATTCTTATAAATTTTAATACAAATTTTAAGCGCTCTTTTTAAAGCGTATACGGCATCTTTATATTTTTTACGTTGTGCTCTATCCGAGAATGTTTTTGTTTTACGTTTTAGTTCTTTAAGAACATAATTCATTCTCTTGTATGTCGTTAGAGACTTAGAAATATTAGATTTTATCATAGCGTATTTTGGCGATTTTACGCTATCAATTATAGTTGTTATAACTGTTTTTGATATAGGGCCTTTGAAAGTACCTTTACCTATACCTATTTTTCCTAAAAGATCTACTAACTTATTCATCGCTTGAATGGCTTTGTCAATATCGCCATTTTCGATATATTTAAAAATAGTTCCCATAATATCGTCTAATTTAGCAGAAAATAATGTAGTTAGAGCACCGATATCAGGAATACCGGCAATTAATAAGTCCAATGTAGACCCAACAGTACTCTTTTCAGGTAAAGGTTGAGATCTAATATCATCAACAGTTGTATTTATTTCTCGGATTAAATCCTCAATAGATTCATCTAAATCTAACATTAATCATCGTCCCTTGGGTGTCTATGATAAGATATCTTTGCTTGGAATAGACCAATAGGATACTTAATAACAAAGATTATTGATAGAATTATAGAAAGAGTTGTTAGATAGTAAAGAACCATGACAGCTGGTTTAATAGCTACTTCACCATTTTCATATTTTACTAAGAATTTATTATAGTATTTAGCATATGTTTCACCATTATTGTGGTTGTACTTAGTTAATTTCCAAATAGTATTATAAAGTTCACTGTTATTTCTAACCCATCTTGCATAAGCTGTATCAATACCAACTTCTTTAATCAAAATGTTTATCTTTTCTAACTTTTCTACAGGATATGCATATCCCTCTAATTCTACAGGAATTTCACAGTAACCTTTTCCATATACAACATAGACTTCATATAATGCTGCTTTTAAATCTTCTTCAGATTCATATTCTGATATTAATGATGAATAAAAATCAGAAATATTTTTACCATAATAATCAGCAACAGCATTTACTTGAGCAACCGGAACGAAAATAGGTTTAAATGTCGCAACTACAGCATCGATAGTGACATCAATCCACTTAGTACCATTTTTCCACCATCTCCATGCGAAGATATTACGAACTCTATATTTAGCACCAATTTCAAGACCGGTTTTAATATCTGTTCCCCAGAATCCATATGAATCGAAATATCCAACACTATCGTCTTCACTAGTAGCAATGTGAATACCATCTACTCTAGGCGATTGAGCAGCCATTAAATCAAAAAGTCCTATCTGTGTTAATGTAAGTAAGAAGATCATTATTACACACAGAAGGATATTCATAAAAACACGTAGTATTTTCATAACATAACCCCCAAAAAAATAATATAATATAATTACTTGTTCGCCTGTTTTTAAATAATACAAAAAAATAAGGGACCGAAGTCCCTTATTTATATATTACTTCTTAAAGTGATAATCTTCCATCTGAATGAATGGAACCATAGATCCACTAATACCAGGATCACCAGCAGATGATGCAATTAAGCTAAGTCTACCAGTATAGCTAGGATGGAGGTCTCGTTGTTCATTAGAGACAGATTTACCAATAGCCTGAGGTCCTCTAAATGTGTATTTTAATAGAGATGAATACAGGTTCATCTCATTAGCAGAGTTATAATAACGAAGAAGTTCATTTACTACAGTCTGCTTAATTACAAACATCGGGCTTAGACCTGATAACACTCTTTCAAGAATTACTCTCGATCTATTAGGAGAGTTAAGTACTCGATAGATCTGTTCTGAGAAATACTTACGAAGAGGATACATCTGATATTCTAGAAGTCTTACACGTTTATTCTCAAGGTCTCTACTGTCTTCATTGACAAGTGTTTCGAATTCTCTCATCATATACCGGATCACAGAAAATGTATCTTTCTTATCATCAGGATCAATGTCAAGAGTCTTACGAGTAGCATCATCAACAAGACGAGTTAGAGAGATAAGAACTGCGCGGATCTTATCAAGTTTCTTCTCATCAGCAGCATTCTTCGTTAAGAAATTACTAAGTTGATCGATCCAGAACCAAGGCGTCCTAAGATCATCTAGAGAAAATCTGATTGGTTTCTTCTTTGTTTCACCAGCGATTTCAGAAAGACAACCAATCATAATTTTAGCTAGAGGATTATTGTCAAATGCTACCTTATCAATACCAAAATAGACATTATCGTCGCCCTTAGTCATTTTAAATACATAAGTATTCTCAGTATCTAAGAAATCTTCAATATTACCTGTAACAACAAATTCTGTCTTGAAGAATTTCTTTAGAGCATCGATCATAGCATCTGTTTTAAGATTATGACGAGCATCAAGAATATCGTCAGTGTTATCAGGAATTGTTTTCAGCTGTTCATATGCCTCTTTAGCCATAATATAAAGAACAGGATTGATATTTCTCGAGAATAGCTGCAACTCGAAATTGGGAAGTTCCATAGCAGCCTCACCAAACTCAGGAGTAACTATAACATCTTTCTTCATAGCAGTAATAGGCATAAATAGCGATTTTAATACTACCGATCCACGAACACCATAAGTAGCATTATCAACAATCTGATAAATCAAGAAATATCTAACACCTTCATTAATATAAAAAACATTATCAACAAGCTTATTGACATAAATATCGCCTTCTTTAATGAATGAACCTTCTTGCTGAACTCCATTCTTCTTAAACAAAGGAGATCTATTTACTACAGTATCCGATGGGGTGATCTTCACCTTATAGTGAATCTTATCAAGTCTACTAGGAAGAATAGACTTATAATATTTATGCTGATTCTTGATCGGCCCGAAAGAACTTTCATCATTACTATAACTAACATCCAGGACTTCAAACTCATCAAGAATCTCTAGTCCTTTAAAAATATCTCTAGCATATTCGAGAACATCCTGGTCTTTTCGAGAGGTAATAAACTCTTTATTAAATCTCTCTGGATTTGCATCCGAAAATTTCTTTATTAATCCGTACATTGTCAACCCTCTGCATATTTTTCTTTTGCACATAACTTGAACTGTTCTACAGTCTCTGTATATTTATTCAAATATGTCTTGATTTTTGTTCCTTCTTCAAGCATTAATCCAAATGCAATCTGTCCTCTCAACTTAGGAATGTTTACTCCACTACCTGTTACAGATAGACTATGAATTTTTGCTCTAATTTCTCTATATAAAGATCGATGAACAGTAGTCCTATTTTCCTCATCAAACGAAACACCAGTTACATGACGTCTTGTTTTACTACCACCCTTAAACTTTTTAGGATTGAGAATGAAATATGAAGATAAACTATATTCATCGAATGCCCTTTTAAATACACCCATGACAAACTCTTTTGTTAGAAATCTATCCGAAGAGAATGTCATATCATCAGCATAAACAGAAAAATCTACGCCGAACTTCTTACACATATTTTTCATATATGCAACGGGTTTGCTGATAACCATATTTGCTAAACATCCACTAATAGGAGATCCTATAAATAAACCATCATTTTCAAGAATAATATCTAAAAATCTATTCTTAGTAGTATAATTAAATGTAAATCCTTTAAATAAGAAATCTATCAATGGCTCAACGAGATCTCTTTTACATGATGGATAAAAATCCTTTAAATCTATATTTAGCACAAAAGGCTTATCTTTATGAATAGACGCATTTGTTACGATGTTTTTTCCTTTTTTGTATGCAACTTGAAAATCATCATTAACATGGTCATATGTATTTTGTAACAATCTATTTAATTGCTGTAAATATATTTTAATATCAGGATGTGGCGCAATAATATCTCGAACTTTTCCTGATTTAGATTTCAACTTATATTTATCAAAAACCTGTTCTTCACGACTAATAATGTCAGCATTAGACAATAGAACACCGTAGATCTCAGGCGGTAAAATCAATGAAAAATAATTATCAGAGTTGGCAGAGACAAAACGACAATTATTATTTAATTGAAAGATAGCATCTAATTCCATCTCAACTTTTTTAGACTCTGGTTTGTAGCTAAAGAGATAATCCAAATCAGCACCGATACTGCGATAACGTTCTCTGAAAATAGTGAAGATATCTTGGTTTTTAAAGATATAGAAAGATTTCTTAATTGGAATATTATGCTCTTTTCTAATAGCCTCTACAAAGTCTTTATAAGATGAAAGAATATTACTAGATAGAATATATTGCTCAGTGTCTCTTTGTTCTGATACAGATAATGTGTTTTTACTTTTTTCAAATCTATTTGTTTTTGTATTATAGAAAATATATTCTTTAGAATAATAAAATTTAAACATGACTGCGAAACACAGCCTCCTAATAGTATTTGTATATTAGTAATGGGAGCGGGCTGGCAGGCGCCGCTACGTCCTATCGTATACTCCCACAAAACAGAGACAGAGCAAAAATGCCCTGTCTTTATTTTTTTATCTCTTTCGACGTTTGTTATAAATCTTTACTGACTTATTGTCTACGAGATTATTTGGATTATTTTTAAATCCAATTTTATTTAGTATTTTTGAGTCGTTAGTATGATATGATCTCTTTCTATCAAAATACGTGCAAATCGCTCTAGTTTTATTACCAAAAGCAATATTATTACCACGTTTTGTTTTTGTTAGAGTTATTTGACCGTCAAAACAAACAGAATAATGTCCAAATATATCATAAAAATACTTGTCTTTAACTGTTTTAGTTCTGATAGATTCATTTTTATTAAGAGAACATACCATCTTTCCAAACATCCAGTAATCAAAAGATGTATTATGTATTAGTACTAAGAAACTACCATAATACTGCTCTTTTCTACCAATT
>JAEIGA010017104.1_pt1 | contig 11042 bp, 10 predicted proteins | sample 9270691 | NCBI WGS metagenome assembly JAEIGA01 (sample SAMN17057246, study PRJNA624740) | gut metagenome | biome: biome; isolation source: fecal sample | host: Bos grunniens | place: China: Xizang | collected 2019 | reverse complement strand
TCCTCCAACTCTATATACACTCTGCGAGCATGCACACCCTTGCCCATCGGAATTGTCATCGACAGCGCATCCTTCACTCCCTTTATCGCTTTCGCTGCTACAGTATGCCCCATCGAACGACCAGGACCAAAATTCGTATATGTCACACCTTCAGGCGCCATTGCCAACAGCATAGCACGCATCACAGAATCCGTACCTGGATCCCAGCCAGCAGCCACAACACTTACTGCACGATGAGCTACCGCCTTAGCACCCAAACGACTGCGATGCATACATATATCTCCGTGAACATCAAACGAATCCACCACATTCACTCCCTGCTCCAACAATAATTCCGCATACCTACCCATCTCACGAGTAGGAGTACATATCAACACCACATCCGCTGCTACATTATCCAAACTATCATTGTGATGATACACTCCTACTAACTCCATATCTGGAGCCAATAGCACAGCCTGCTCAGCAGACTTGCCTATATTCCCATACCCTAAAATTGCTACACGCATAATCTAAAAATTAAATATATTTTTTATATCACAATATCTTCCTATAGTGTGTTTTTTCAACACAAACACCAATTCCGCTGCAAAGGTACTAAAAAAAAAACATATACACAAGAAAAAACGTAGCTTTTGGCATAATTTTTGCCGTCAATTATTTTGTATGAAGAACCATTTTCTAAGTTTACTTATTTTGTGTAGTACTTTGGCGACAGCTCAAGTACCTACGCGCTATGCCATTGACTCCATGCATAGCGAAATTCGTGATTTCCGCGATTCTATACGCACAGAGATTCGATCTTACAAAGACTCTATCCGCGAGGTACGACGCCATGCTTATGACAGTCTCCCTCACGAACTGCGCATCGGCTGGGGAGATCAAAGTTTCGAAACCCTCGTATGGTATGACCCTGGACACACCACCATAATGCCTCCGTCCTATCATGCCACATACAACGAACATTTCCGCTACACTCAGCACATCTTTGCTGAGTACCTGTACAATATCAACTATCGCTACTGCTTTGGTCTAATTGTAGACTACAGCGGGGTCCTTTGGGATGAAGTACTGCGCGATGGTACGGGACGAGAGCTCAACCGAGACCCCAACCATTGCTTCCACAACATTGCCATCGTGCCCGAAGTGCGCTTTTCATACCTGCACACAGAGTATGTATCATGCTATTCATCACTAGGCATAGGTCTTAACATCAACACTGGTACCGAACTCGACTACAAGAAACGACAGACCGCATTGGCACCCGTGGTTAACATATCATTATTCGGTTTCCGAGCCGGGAAAGGTAGATGGTACGGCGCTATTGAGATTGGCGGCATGATTTCACTACTAAACACCAACGAAGTATATATGATCGGATCTAGAATATTCACCGCATCTGTAGGAGTAAGATTATAACATATGAAACGTCATTTATTCACACTTAGCTTCATTATTCTATTAACCGCTTGCCACACAGGCGAACGGCATTATGTAGACTTCACCGACATACCCTCCACTACGCAGGGCATGTTTCGCGTCACACGCCAACAAACTACTGATATGCAAGCCCTCACCCAAGACCCCAACCAATTAGCATTGTGGGGGCTACAACAGCACAACGACACCAATAGCCACATCCGAGGACCACAACGAGCATCCTCCACAACTATCAACAATGTCGTACAACAGTTGCTTGACTTCAGCAAGATGACTACTGCCATCCAACTCAGTGGTCTATATCAGTCTATTGACCTTGACGGCAACCCGATCACTCTCTCAGGCAAAGTCATTTTGCCCGCTAAAGGACCTATCAAACGTTACATCCTTGTATCCCACTATACCATCGCCAGCAATGCAGAAGCACCTAGTAACACGTTCTCTTTAGAAGGATTATTGGTAAAACTAGGCTATGCACTCATCATTCCTGACTACCTTGGATATGGAGTTACTGCCGACCAGGTACACCCATACTTAGTCATGGACATCACAGCACGCAATGTACTAGATATGTACTACGCTGTTGTACCTTTTATGGAGGCAGCTGGCTATGCACCCGAACATGACGACATCTATCTTATGGGATATTCACAAGGAGGCGCTACCACCATGGCAGTACAACACCTTATTGAGCACCACGAAATGGATGATATCAAAATTCGCCGCGTATTCGCTGGTGGAGGGCCTTACGACGTCAAAGCAACCTACGACCAATTCATAGAAACCAACCTTGCCATGTACCCTTGCGCGGTGCCTATCATGCTGCAAGGCGTAGTCGTAGGCAACAAACTCAACGTAGATATGCAAAGCCTAATGGCACCATATATCTATGAAAACCTAGATGAATGGGTCAATAGCAAACGCTATACCACAGGACAAATCAACTCCCTACTCGGCACCAAAGTAACAAGCGAATTACTCACACCTAAAGGTATGGATCGCACCAGCAAGGAGGTTTCCGAACTTTACAAATCGCTGACCGACAACTCCATACTCTCTTATTCTTGGACACCTAAAGCTCCAGTTTTTATCATGCACTCTATTGATGATGACGTAGTGCCATACGAGAATGCTATTCGAGCAAAGAACAAATGGCAAGGAGCTAATATCCAATACAGCTTAGGGCATTTCGGTGGACATATAATCGCATGCATGCGTTTTATATACACTGTGCAAACACTATTGATAAACGAAGAAAAAGAAGAGGAGGGAAATTATGATTTCTAAAGATATAAAGCAGACAGCGAGATTCAAAACCTATATAACATATATATGGCAGAGCAACGTAATTAGCACATTAACTCTGCTCTTAGTTCTTTACTCTTTCTCTGCCTGCGATCCCGAAGTAGAGGCACATACAAGCGATGTAAAAATAGACATCCAAGTTCAGCATGTATCAGCGGGTTATGTCAATGTGGATTTTACCACTAACAAACGAGCATTTTATCTTACTGGCATTCATCCCACACGAGAGGACATCAAGGATATTCAACTCTATGCCAAGCAATTCATGCTACTCGCACTCGACAGCGCCTATGTGGACTACCTCTATTGGCGCAACAAGCAACTGCAACAACTCACCCCTTTTGTAGCTGACTTCGCGTCTTATGCACTAGACTATGGCAACACAAACCATTATTTCACGCTCTTGCAACCGAATACAGATTATTGGTTATACGCTTTCGTGGTAGATCCCACATCGAATAAACCTGCAGGACAATTATTCGTCACTACTATTACCACCCTAGAGACAAGTAATACGCCTGTGTTCTTCGACTACCGTATAGAGGATCAATGGGATTATGTCTATCCAAAAGACCAATACGGCAATATCAATTCATACACACCATGGGTAGGCGAAACAATTGATAGCCTTACGCTGCGCGAACAAAACTGGCGAGTTCCTGGAGAATACTTCTTCGAACGATTCAAGTCTGTATACAATAACCCGTACGATCGCATCTTATATGGCATTTTTGCGCACCACAATGATGGAAGCTACGACGGCACTACGGCAACAAAATATGAGGTGGGAAAGACCTATTATACAGCCATGGCTGCGCTAGATGCCCCATTGGTTTTCCCATTACCAAAAGATATTTACAATATCTACCGTTTCACATGGATGGGCGATAGCACTCACTACTACTTCACTCCTGAAGATTGCACTGGAGGTGCATGGTAGATTTTGCTCCCCCCGAAAAAAACGCGTGCTCATCCAAATGAAGCACGCGTTTTTCATATTTAATATATCTATCAACACTCGTAATCCACAGCACTACGCGCTGCTTTGCACTTGCCAATATACTGCGCCACCTTCACATGCTCAGGGTGTATAGCATACGCATCCAAATCCTCCCATGTCTTGAAGGTACAAGTCAAACAAATATCGTGGTCGGTGTTCTTCGCGTTAGGGATATTGATACCCACCGTCTCATCCACCAATACATCAATCTTATCGCGCAATGCGAGCAATCCATCACGAATAATCTGGGCATTCTCTAATTTCGTCTTACCCTCTGCCTCGTCTAACAGACGAAAAAATACTACATGCTTAATCATAATTCTTAATTCAAAATTCAAAATTACCAAATGCTTACTCGCTTCTCAGGCGCCAAATACATAGGCGACTCCTCGGTCACATTCCATGCCTCGTACCATGCGCCGATATGTGGCAATGCGCCATTCACACGCCACATGCCCAGTGAGTGAGGATCTGACTTCGTGCGTTGCAATACTTCCTCCGGACGGATATTGCCTGCCCATACATTTGCATATGCCAAGAAGAAACGTTGCTCTGGCGTAAACCCATCCACTATGCCTAGTTTGCCGTTTTCACCTTTCAGTTTTTCGTTATTGCAAAACGCCTGATATGCCACTTGCAAACCACCATGATCGGCGATATTCTCGCCCAAAGTGAATTGACCATTAGCATATACGCCAGGGGCTACCTCGATGGCGTTGAAGTACTCTTCCATCACCTTCGTACGCTCCTCAAAGCGTGCACGGTCTTCTTCTGTCCACCAGTTAATCAGGTTGCCATCTTTGTCAAACTGACTACCTTGGTCATCAAAGCCGTGGGTCATCTCATGACCAATCACCACACCAATCGCACCATAGTTAAACGCATCATCCGCGTTCATATCAAAGAATGGATATTGCAAGATACCTGCTGGGAAGCAAATCTCGTTGGTGGCAGGGTTATAGTATGCGTTTACAGTTTGTGGGGTCATAAACCATTTATCCTTGTCCACGGGTTTACCCAAGAACGACAATGAATGATCTTGCTCGAACTTCGCAGCACGTTGAATATTAGCGTAATAGGTCAGCTTAGGATCAATCTCCAATGCGGTATAATCGCGCCATTTATCTGGGTAACCAATCTTTACGGTAAAGGTGTTGAGTTTCTCCATCGCCTTTGCTTTCGTCTCATCGGACATCCACTCAAGAGCTTGAATACGCTCACCCAATGCCACTTGCAAGTTCTTCACGAGGTCAAGCATACGCGCCTTGTTCTCCTCTGGGAAGTATTTCTCCACATACATCACACCTACGGCCTCGCCCAAGGTGCCATTCATCATGGCTACTGCGCGTTTCCATAGTGGAGTAGGCTCTTGTCTTCCGCTCAAGATGCGACCATAGAACTCAAAGTTCTGCATGAAAATCTCTTCGGTCAAGAAGTCCGAACTGCCGTCGATCACTTGCCATGTGAACAAGGTCTTCATATCCTCCAACGACTCCTCAGCTAGCATTTTTCCTGCCTCTTGCAAGTGACGAATTTGACCTACTGACAAACTGTCTGGAGCAATGTTTAGTCCTGCGAAATATACTTTCCAATCCACTTCAGGAACCAATTTTTGCAATTCCTCGACCGACATCTTATTATAATTAGCAATAGGATCGCGCAACTCTACATTGCTAAATGCTGCCTTTGCCAAACGGGTCTCCAATCGCAATACAGTAGCCGCTTTCTCAGCTGCATTGGCTTGAGCATATAGCTCAAACATCTTCTCCACATGCTTCAGATATTCCGCACGGATATGCTTCGTGTGCTCGTCCTCGTCCACATAATAATCTTTTTGACTGAGCGCAAAACCAGCTTGGTATTCGTTCAGAATATTCATGCTGGAGTTCATCGCGTCGGCATCCACATACATTGCCCACATTCCGTAGTCCATCGCTTTGCCTAGTACCTCGGACCATTGTGCTTTATCTGTCACATTCTCAATCTCTTGTAGTACTGGCAATACAGGTGCGATACCCTCTGCGTTGCGGCGTGTGGTATCCATTGATAGGTTATATACATCACCAATCTTTTGTGGGATAGAGCCCATCTTGTGTTGTTTGGCTGCAATGTCAGCGATTAGCCCGTTTACTTGCTCCAAGTTGCTTAGTCCTAACTTGTCAAACGAACCAAAACGGCTATACTCGTTTGGCAATGGGTTGTTCTTCATCCATCCGCCACAAGCGTATTGGTAGAAATCATTTTGTGCTACGGCGGTGGTATCCAAGTTTTCTAAATGAATACCCGTAGTCTGTTGCTTTGTGCATGCTGTTAGTGCCATAAGCGAAAGAATAAATACTAATGTTTTTTTCATATTAAGATACTTCGATTATTCACATATACGGTGGATTGTCTCCCTAATTTGATCCTGTAACTGTGTGTCAGATAGGGTGGAGACAACCTCTTCAAAAAATGCTTCTATGAGTAGTTTTGTTGCAGTTTCACGGTTAATACAGCGTTGCTGCATGTAAAAGAGCGCGGACTCGTCTAATTGTCCCGTGGTAGCACCATGGCTAGCTTTGACATCATCGGCATAAATCTCCAATTGTGGTTCGGTCAGCATCTCGGCTTGACGAGAGAGCAGTATGTTGCGGTTGGTTTGATACGCCTCTGTTAGTTGTGCATCAGGAAGTATCTTCAGTTCACCGCGGAATGATCCCTGAGCTTGGTTATCCAAGACGAATTTAAGTGTTTGTGAGGAGTACCCACCACCTATATTATGGTTTACGCGCGTGAGAAGATGTGCTTGTTGCGAGGCATGTAGCAAGCCCATAGCATAAATTTCGGTACGGCAATGCGAAGCATTCTGCTCTATAGTGAGTGTGGATTGCCACTGAGCATCGGTTTCGTTCTCCGATAGATAGATGACATGCACGCGCAGGAAGGAGTTCTCCTCTTGTACAATATGCCAATGCATGTTGGGCTCGTTGATAAAAACGAACTCGCGTGTCTCGCCTGCGGCGAGCGTAATATATTGGATAGAGGACTGTAACATTCTTATTTCTTAATTCAAAATCCTTAGTTGTTCAAGAACGCATAGCCTTTCTCCTCCAGTTCGAGAGCCAGTTCCTTGCCGCCTGTGCGTACGATCTTACCGTCTGCTAATACATGTACAAAGTCGGGAACGATATAATCCAATAGACGTTGGTAGTGGGTGATTACGATAGATGCCGTGTGAGGAGTCTTGAGTTTATTGACACCCTCGGCTACAATGCGAAGTGCATCAATGTCCAATCCAGAGTCTGTCTCGTCCAAAATAGAGAGACAGGGTTCTAGCATTGCCATCTGGAATATTTCGTTACGCTTCTTTTCTCCTCCAGAAAAACCCTCATTTACCGAGCGGTTGGTGAGTTTGTTGTCCATGCCGACAAGAGCTTTTTTCTCGCGCATGAGTTTTAGGAAATCTGTTGCCTTTAATGGTTCTTTGCCTTCGTGTTGGCGTTTCTCGTTTACGGCTGTACGCATAAAGTTGACTATAGAAACGCCTGGAATTTCTACAGGATATTGGAAGGAGAGGAATATGCCCTCTCGCGCACGGATTTCAGGAGCCATATCCAATAAGTTTTTGCCGCGGAAAGTAACCTCGCCTTCCGTGACGGTATAAGCAGGATGCCCAGTGAGCACATTTGATAAGGTTGACTTTCCTGCACCATTAGGACCCATGATAGCGTGTACTTCGCCTTCACGAATAGTTAGGTTGAGACCCTTGAGGATTTCCTTGCCTGCTATAGAGGCATGTAAGTTTTTTATTTCGAGCATATTGTAGTAATAACAGTCTCTCCGACTGCTTGTAGAGTTTGTAGGTTGATATTTCGCATGTCGTCTTCTTGTGTATGCCACCATTCGGCAAATCCTGTCTCATTTTGGGGCTTGTAATCAATGATGTCTATACATGGAACCCCAGCGAGGGTGTTTACGTAGTAGTGGTCGTCGGTGATAGGGTAGGCGACTTGTTGGACAAAATAGCGACTATAACCCAAACGCGCCGCTGTGCGCCATACCTGCTCCACATAATTGCCTGCATAGTTCGTGGAGAAGTACTCACGTGGAAAAGTAGCCGATGGGTCACCTACCATATCCATGAGGATACCGTATTGCAATGGGACACAAGTGGACTTACCTTGCTCGCGAGCTTCTTTGTACGCTTTGGCCCAATATTGGCTACCCAGACACCATGTGTCGGGACGCTCTTTGCCAGTGTGGTGAGTCGGTGTGCCCATGTCCTCGCAGTCAAACAGGACAATCTGCACCGATGGAATGTAGTCGCCTTTTGCCTTGTGGATAGAGAGTTGGCGTACGATCTCTAGTATTACTCCTACACCGCTTGCACCATCGTTAGCACCTATAACTGGGCTGAAACGATTCTCGTAGAGCGGTTCCTCGTCGCTCCAAGGACGAGAGTCCCAGTGGGCGCAGAGCAATATGGCGCGCTGAGTGTTGCCCTCCAAGTACGCTACTATATTGCGCAGCGCTTGTTGCTTGCCCGCATAATTAGGCATGCTGCCGTATTGACTCTGCACTTGCGCTCCGTATTGCGATAGTTTCTTGACCAACCAGTCGCCACATGCAGCATGCTCCTCAGTGCCTGGGACACGCGCACCAAAAGCTACCTGCTGGGCGATGTAACTATAGGCTGAGTCTGCTGAGAAAGCATAGCGAGTATCAGCAGTAGACGACTGTTGCTGTTTTGCGCATGATACGCATAACAGCAACAATACATAGATACTATATTGAACGATTCTGAACAATATTAAATTAACGTTTGATCAATGCTTAGTGGATGTTTAATTCACTTACAGAACGGTGGTTTTGTATAGCTAAGATAGTCTCAGCAATAGGTTTCGCCATGGACACGATATGTACCTTCGCACAGCGTTCTATGTTGAATGGAATAGAGTCGGTGAAAATCAATTCCTCCAATGCTGATTTAGCAACTCTCTCGCAAGCAGGACCTGACATGAGTCCATGGCTAACCAATGCGCGAACTGATTTGGCGCCGGCCTCTTTCATTACTTCAGCAGCCTTGCAGAGAGTTCCAGCTGTATCAGCGATATCATCAATGATCACAACGTTCTTGTCTTTTACGTCACCCAACACGCGCATCTCGCCGATTTGGTTGGCATTAGGGCGATGCTTGTAGCAGATAACCATTGGTACATCTTGTTTAGTCAATGCGGTAAGCTTCTTGGCAAAAACTGAAGCGCGCTTCGTACCACCTACGTCTGGAGATGCTACAATGAGATTATCTAAATTGAGACTTTGCACATAATCAGCCAATACATTAGCACCGTAGAGGTGATCTACAGGAATATCAAAGAAACCTTGGATTTGGTCAGCATGCAAATCTACAGTAATAACGCGGTCTACACCTACGCCCTGTAAAAGATTTGCACACACTTTTGCTCCGATAGACACGCGGGGTTTATCCTTGCGGTCTTGACGTGCCCATCCAAAATATGGAATTACGGCAATTACTTTGTATGCGCTCGCGCGCTTTGCTGCATCAATCGCGAGCAAGAGCTCCATAATGTTGTCGCTGCTAGGGCAAGTGGATTGCACAATGTACACCGACTGACCTCGAACTGACTCTTCGAAACTTACGGCAAACTCACCGTCAGAAAAACGAGCAACTTGGATGTTACCTAATGAACATCCTAAATACTCACACATACGCTTAGCGAGCTCACCTCCTTGAGAAAGAGCAAAAACCTTGTAGGGACTGGTTTCAACTATCATAACAGACAAATTATTTGGTTAGTTTTGAAATAAAGTGCAAAATTACTACTTTTTTTTGAAATTTGCAAGTATTGTTTGTATATTTCAAGAAAAAATCGTATCTTTGCACACAATTTGTATATTGGGTAATATGACCAGAAAAGAATTATATCGTAATTTTTGCAAACTTACTCCTCAATTGCCTATTTTTATGCAGGACTGGTGGATGGATGCTGTTTGTGCGGGTAAGAGCTGGGATGTGCTATTGTGTGTTAGGACGGATGCTGGTTATCGCCTCTCCGAAGGTGCAGATAAGGAGGAAGATGTTGTCGCTGTATTACCTTATTTATTCCGCGAGCGCATGTGGATGCGCTATGTGCTTATGCCTCAGATGACGCAGATCGGCGGTCTGTGGCTATGTGAAGTCGTGCGCAATGATACTACCGCAGCACGTCAGATTTGTACCCTTTTTATGGAGACGATCCAAACTTTGCGTTTGAGTTATTATTATCAACACTATCCGTTGGGTAGCGTAGCTCCCCAATTTATGCAGGACTTGGGTTTCAAAATCAAGAAACGCGTGACTTATCGTATGGAGGACTTGGCCGACTTAGATAATGTGATTAACCGTTTCTCCAAAAATAAGAAACGCCAACTGCAAAAGGCTTTGTCCCTCCATGTAGATTACGACCTGAATATTGAGGACTTCTATCGTTTTCATATAGATTGTCTTCTGCAGCAGGGGAAGGCAATCACTTACTCGCGTGAGTTCCTCTTGGTGCTTGAACGCAAGACTAGGCGCTTGAGCCAAAGCCAAGTCTTGGCGATTCGCAATGCCGATGAGCAGTTATTGGCGGCAGCCTTCTTGGTCTGGGATAAGCATAGTATGTATTACCTTATTCCATGCCATAGTCCGTTGCATAAAGACTCTGGAGCAGGTGCTCTCTTGGTGTTGGAAGCCATTAAATTAGCTCGCAAACTAGGTGTTGCTTTTGATTTCGAAGGTAGCATGATTCGCGGTGTGGCGCAGCACTACAAGCAATTTGGCAGCACTCCAATAATCTACTATAGTGTAGAAAAGTACTACCATTGGTGGTTTTGGTTCGCCAATGCGTATAATTGGTTTAGAGAGAGGAAAATGCGATGAAGCGATATGCATTGTGCGACCAAACATATCATATTTTTGCAATCCGCTCATACAATAACTGATGAACGAGTATGTTATCATCAAGCGCAGGTTCTAAAGGATTCTGGGCATGCGGTCAAGGTGTATGGCATGGATTCTTTCCGTGATTTTGTGCCTCAATCGGCAGATGTATATATAGTTGACACTCCTTTAGCTCTATGGAAGATTCGCCGTGTTTCGGCAAAAATTATTTATGACATTACGGAGTGGTATCCCTCAAAAAAGAATTTGCGCAATGCGCGCTTCAGCAAACTGATTAAGGCGTTCGTATTGGCGATGGCTTCTATATGGTCAGGATGCAGATGTTCTGCTTTTATCTTTGGCGAATATGATAAAGCCAAGCCGTTCCGCCTTTTA
>JAEIGA010017102.1_pt1 | contig 11043 bp, 11 predicted proteins | sample 9270691 | NCBI WGS metagenome assembly JAEIGA01 (sample SAMN17057246, study PRJNA624740) | gut metagenome | biome: biome; isolation source: fecal sample | host: Bos grunniens | place: China: Xizang | collected 2019 | reverse complement strand
CGTTACAAATTTTGAATGAAAACGGAGAAATTGTTAATAAGGAAGCAATGCCTGAATTAACAGATGAGCAATTAAAAGAACTAATGACGAGAATGGTATATACAAGAGTTCTTGATCAACGTTCCATTTCATTGAATCGTCAAGGAAGATTAGGTTTTTATGCTCCGACTGCTGGGCAAGAAGCTTCACAGCTTGGTTCACAGTTTGCTTTGGAAAAAGAAGATTTCATTTTGCCAGGTTACCGCGATGTTCCGCAAATTGTGTGGCATGGTCTTCCTTTATATCAAGCTTTTCTATTTTCAAGAGGGCATTTTGAAGGGAATAAAATACCTGAAGGTGTAAATGTTATTTCTCCTCAAATAATTATCGGAGCACAATATATACAGGCTGCAGGTGTGGCACTTGGCATGAAGAAGAATGGAGCAAAATCAGTTGCTATTACATATACAGGTGACGGTGGAGCTTCTCAGGGTGATTTTTACGAAGGAATCAATTTTGCAGGAGCTTTCAAGGCGCCAGCAATCTTTATCGTTCAAAATAACCGATTTGCAATCTCGACACCGGTTGAGAAACAGTCTGCTGCAAGAACTATTGCGCAAAAAGCGGTTGCGGCTGGAATACCTGGTATTCAAGTTGATGGTATGGACGTATTAGCTGTATATGCAGCGACTTTAGATGCGCGTAAACGAGCGGTTAATGGAGAAGGACCTACATTAATTGAAACATTAACGTATCGTTATGGTCCGCACACAATGGCTGGAGATGACCCTACTCGTTATCGTACATCTGAAACAGATAATGAATGGGAGAAGAAGGATCCGTTAGTACGTTTTCGTAAATTCTTGGTAGCAAAAGGCTTGTGGAGTGAAGAGGAAGAAACAGCTGTTATTGAGAGAGCGAAGAAAGAAATTAGAGAAGCGATTTCAAAAGCGGATGCTGTACCTAAACAAAAGGTGACGGATTTGATGAACATTATGTATGAAAAAATGCCGGCGAATTTACAAGAGCAATATAAAATATACGAAGAAAAGGAGTCGAAGTAAGCGATGGCACAAATGACAATGATTCAAGCAATTACAGATGCACTGCGCACAGAAATGCGTAATGATGAGAAAGTTCTTGTGTTTGGTGAAGACGTAGGTGTTAATGGTGGCGTATTCCGTGCGACAGAAGGACTGCAGCAAGAATTTGGTGAAGAACGCGTATTTGATACACCACTTGCAGAATCAGGTATTGGTGGCTTGGCGATTGGTCTTGGGTTGCAAGGATTTCGCCCGGTTCCTGAAATTCAGTTCTTCGGCTTTCTTTTTGAAGTAATTGACAGTATTGCAGGACAAATGGCTCGTATGCGTTTCCGTTCTGGAGGCAGATACCATTCGCCTGTAACGATTCGTTCTCCTTTCGGCGGCGGTGTTCATACGCCTGAAATGCACGCTGATAGCTTAGAGGGCTTAATGGCACAAACGCCAGGCGTGAAGGTTGTTATTCCATCTACGCCTTATGATGCGAAGGGATTGCTCATTTCGGCAATTCGCGATAATGATCCTGTCATTTTTCTGGAGCATATGAAATTATATCGTTCTTTCCGTGAGGAAGTACCTGAAGGAGAATATACAATTCCTCTTGGTGTAGCAGATGTAAAAAGAGAAGGAACAGACTTGACGATTATTGCTTATGGAGCAATGGTGCATGAATCATTAAAGGCTGCTGCTGAGCTTGAAAAGGACGGAAAATCTGTAGAAGTAATCGATCTTCGTACAGTGAGTCCTCTAGATATGGATACAATTATTGCATCGGTGGAAAAAACGGGTAGAGCTATTGTTGTTCAAGAAGCACAAAAACAAGCCGGAATTGCAGCGAATGTTGTAGCGGAGATTAATGACCGTGCCATTCTTAGCTTAGAAGCACCTGTATTGAGAGTGACAGCTGCTGATACGGTATACCCATTCTCACAAGCTGAGCAAGTTTGGCTTCCAAATTACAAAGATATTATTGAAACGGCAAATAAGGTATTGAATTTTTAATTAATAGTTTGATGGGCTTCAAACTGAGAAATAAATGGGAGGTTGATTCATTTGTCTTTTAAATTTAGAATGCCAGATATTGGTGAAGGTATACATGAGGGCGAGATTATCAAATGGTTCATTAAAACGGGAGACGAAATCCAAGAGGATGACGTACTTTGCGAAGTGCAGAATGATAAAGCGGTTGTTGAAATTCCCTCGCCTGTAAAAGGTAAAGTAGAAGAGATTCTAGTCGAGGAAGGAAATGTTGCAATCGTAGGAGATGTGCTGGTTGTATTTGATGCTCCGGGATATGAGAATTTGTCATTCAAGGGAGATCATGAAAGTATCGAAACTGAGGAGCCTAAGCAGGAAGAAGTGAAACAACCAGAAAAACATACAGAGGAAGTTGCTACTGCGTCTAAACGAGTAATTGCGATGCCGTCGGTCAGAAAATATGCACGAGAAAAAGGTGTAAACATAGCCGAAGTAGCAGGTAGCGGCGATAACGGTCGCGTTCTAAAATCAGATATTGATGCTTTCTTAAGCGGAGATAAGGCTATTGAGTCTGTTGAAGTTACTGAAGAGGTTCAAAAAGAAGAAGTAGTGAAAGTCAATAATGTAGAGGTTTTTGAAGGTGACTACCCAGAAACTTCAGAAAAAATGAGCGGAATTCGTAAAGCAATTGCCAAAGCTATGGTACACTCTAAACAGACAGCTCCTCACGTGACTCTTATGGATGAAATCGATGTAACCAAATTAGTGGCTCATCGTAATAAATTTAAAGGGATTGCAGCTGAAAAAGGAATTAAGCTTACTTTCTTACCATATGTAGTTAAAGCGTTAACAAGTGCGTTACGTGAATATCCAATCATGAACACATCAGTGAATGATGAGACGAATGAGATTATTCACAAGCATTACTATAATATTGGAATTGCGGCGGATACAGATAAAGGTTTACTTGTTCCAGTTATTAAGCATGCGGATCGTAAGTCAGTATTCTCTATTTCAAATGAAATAAATGAGCTTGCAACTAAAGCGCGTGAAGGTAAGCTAGCTCCAAATGAAATGAAAGGTGCTTCATGTACTATTACGAATATTGGCTCAGCTGGTGGACAATGGTTCACACCTGTTATTAATCATCCTGAAGTTGCAATACTTGGAATTGGTAGAATTTCTGAAAAGGCAATTGTAAAAGATGGAGAAATAATCGCTGCACCGGTGCTGGCGCTTTCGTTAAGTTTTGACCACCGTATCATTGATGGAGCAACTGCTCAACATGCAATGAATCATATTAAACGCTTGTTGAACGACCCAGAATTACTATTAATGGAGGCGTAAGAAAAATGGTAGTAGGAGATTTCCCAATCGAAACAGAAACTCTTGTCATTGGGGCAGGACCTGGTGGTTATGTAGCAGCAATTCGTGCTGCACAATTAGGACAAAAGGTAACAGTAGTAGAGAAAGGAACAGTCGGCGGTGTTTGTTTAAATGTTGGATGTATTCCGTCAAAGGCGTTAATTTCTGCTGGACATCGTTTTGAGCATGCGAAGCATTCAGAAGATATGGGTGTAATCGCTGAAAATGTCAAGCTTGATTTTTCAAAAGTACAAGCTTTCAAAGAAAGCGTTGTGAACAAGCTTACTGGCGGCGTTAGCGCATTATTAAAAGGAAACAACATTGAGACTGTTTACGGTGAAGCGTATTTTGTTGATGAAAATACGGTTCGTGTAATGGATGAAAATTCAGCTCAAACATATAAATTTAAAAATGCGATTATCGCTACTGGTTCAACACCAATTGAAATTCCTGGCTTCAAATATTCAAAACGCATTATTAATTCAACTGGTGCCCTTAATTTGACTGAGCTACCAAAATCAATGGTGGTTATCGGTGGAGGATACATAGGTACTGAGCTAAGCGGTGCTTATGCAAACTTCGGAACTGAAGTAACAATTCTTGAAGGTGGTCCTGAGATTCTTGGTGGTTTCGAAAAGCAGATGGCTGCTTTAGTGAAACGTAATTTCAAGAAAAAAGGCGTTAACATCGTAACATCTGCATTGGCTAAAGGTGTGGAAGAGTTTGAAGATAAAGTAATTGTAACGTATGAAGCTAACGGCAAAGAGGAAAAAGTGGAAGCGGAATATGTTCTTGTTACTGTAGGACGTAAGCCAAATACGAAGGAAATCGGTTTAGAACAAGTGGGCGTTAAAGTGGGCGAGCGCGGATTAATCGAAATCGACAATCAATGCCGTACAAGCGTAAGCAACATTTATGCTATTGGTGATATCGTAGCTGGTCTTCCATTAGCTCATAAAGCTTCTTATGAAGGTAAAGTTGCTGCGGAAGCAATCGCAGGACACCCTTCAGTAATCGATTACTTAGCAATTCCAGCTGTATGCTTTGCAGAACCAGAATTAGCTTCTGTAGGTTATACAGAAGCGGAAGCGAAAGCAGAAGGCATTGAAATTGCAGTTGGTAAGTTCCCGTTTGCGGCTAATGGACGTGCTCTTGCATTGAACAGCACAGACGGATTTATGAAGTTGATTACAAGAAAAGCAGATGGCCTTGTAATCGGTGGACAAATCGCAGGTCAAGGAGCTTCTGATATGATTGCAGAAATCGGACTAGCGATTGAAGCTGGTATGACAGCTGAAGATATCGCGATGACAATCCATGCTCATCCAACATTAGGTGAAATTACAATGGAAGCTGCAGAAGTAGCATTAGGAAATCCAATTCATATTGTAAAATAATGAAAGGGGCTTTCTCAAGAGTCATTGACTTTTGGGAGGCCCTTTTTATTTCTATAGAATTGTATAATACTATATTGCTATGAGATACAAATAAATTTCCTCTCTTTTTTGTTTCGAGAAATAATAAAAGTCCAAACGCGTCTAGTTGCCGTGATTTCGGACGTTTTGCACATTTCTATTTTTTCTCTATCTCTGTTATGGAATAAAGAAAAGTCAATAAAAGTGCCACGGCCACATATCTTTGTTATTGTGACCCCTCATTCGCAAGAGCCTCCGTTCATACAGTGCTACACGTTGCGCTTCTTGTTTTTTCTTTCCTGACAGTATAATGTTTGTGCTGTTAATAATCAGCCAGACTGCTTCCGAATAAAGTTAAAAAGCAAACATATAATAATTTAATTAGATTTTTTAGCCGGGGTTGATGTTGTGAAACTATATGTAGTTATGCTCATACAATGGATTATTTGGAGCTGCTTTACATTAGCTGAGTGGCTTTCGCAGCATGATCGATTTCTCTTTAAAGCGGTGATGTTTTTCTTGTTTTTTCAATTTTCACTTGTCGTAGGAAAGAAAATTTTGAAATCATCATTTACAACAGCTTGCATTACAACGGTTAGTTTGGTGACGTATTTTGCAGTTCACGTCGTGTTGCAACAGTGGACGCTTGGAACTTGAGTATGGAGAGAGTTGGAAAAGAAAGAGCCGATTATCTTCTTTTGTAGTAGTACATGATACGATTATTAAATAAATGAAGCTCTCCTTGGAGCTGCTTGGATAAAAATTTGCAAAACTCATTTGCTTTCGCTTTGTCTCCGTGAGTGGAATCGCCTGTAAGGGAAATTTGTATATAGCTTTGTATGCGTTCCTCTTCATACTCCTTTATTTTTTCCTGGCTAATACTGATTACTATGAGGTTGTATCGATCCATATCGGACTTCAAGTAAAACCAACGGCCTTTTCCTTCTTCTACATCTTTCAAATCGTATGGAAATGCGTGATGTTCATAATCCCAACCTAATTGTTTTCCTGTTTTTGCGGTAATGTCCTTGTAATAATAAAACAGTTCTTTTAATTCTTCTGTCGTAATGGTTTGCTTCAAAGAAGCGGGCACGAGTTTAATGAAAGCATTAATGGTAGTTGTCATTCAATTTTCCTCCCCCTATTATCACTCTACTTAAACTATATTCTAGTACCTAAGAAAGTTGAAGTGCATTTGTTAATATTACATGAAGTATTTAACATAAAATATTAATGGCTTATAACTAAACCGATTAATTCATCTAATGATTTGGCTAAAGGAACCTAACATGAATTAACGGTTAGCTTTTATAATTTTGATGAAGGAGGAGTTGAAATGGAACTTTTTGATAAGCTGTATGATGAATTTGAAAATGCTAAGGTTCGATTTATAGGTTTTACAACGAATAGTACCCGCTATGATTTTGGAATTATTTATACGAATATGTTTTTTGGCAAACCATTGGTTGTGTGTATGCAAACTGGTCGTTCGTCCCTCCTTGAACAGAAGGATATTGAAGATTTAGACCATTTGCAATTCATTTTCAAAATATCTACAAGAGAACAAGCTAAAGATTTAGCAGCCTTTTTTTTAGAAGAATTACCGGAAGTGCCTTTTCAAGCAGAATATGAGTAAAACGCTGAAAACCCTAGGCTAATTTAAAAGAATGTGTTTTTTTATAGTTGGTAAATGTAAATAGACTCCAAGTGGTGGTGGGGTTCTCACAGATGAGATATGAGCACCGAGAAGACTCTGCCCACCTAGCGGCAATAATCTTGCGAACATAGCTAATTCCAAAGTCCACCCTGAGCTGACTCATTGGTGGACTTTTTATCTTATAAATTAACTTATTATTCTTATTGTAAGTGAAATAGCTTGTAAATTTAATAGTTATCAAAAACACACTAATAAAATTAATGTTACATACAATTTAGGCTTGAATTTTTAATTGTGTTATATTATTATAGATTTAAAGCGAATAAAACGTTTACATTAAATCGCAAAGGGGAATATTAAATGGGAATTATGGGAACGATTGTTTGTCAAACATGTAACGATACAATTGAAACATTTGAAAATGAAAAAGTCAGTGTATTATATTCTAAATGCGAAAATTGTCATTCTCATGTAGAAGAGAAATAACTATAATAGTGGACCTATCTGATATGCAGATAGGTTCTTTTTTATAGCCGCAGCTAAATGCGGTCATTATTGCTCTACAACGTACTATATTTATTAGAGGAATAATTTAACAGTAAAAGAACTGCATATTTTGACTATTTGCATTAAACTTGAGAGGTAGATTGAGTATCCGACTTCATAAGGGACAGGAAGATTTTCGCTTCAAGACAATAAGTTGGAGATAAAGTGTCACATTTTATTGAGGAGGAATGAAAATGAATTGGGAAACGAGAGTAACGCAATTGTTAGGGATTCGCTATCCGATTATTCAAGGGGGGCTTGCATATCTGGCTTACTCAGATTTAGCGGCGGCTGTAAGTAATTCTGGAGGATTAGGACAGATTACAGCGATGAGCTTGGAAAGCCCTGAGAAGCTAAAAGAAGAAATGCGTTTGGTCAAAGCGATGACGGATCAGCCGTTTGGAGTTAATTTTGCAATTGGACAGCAAGGTAGACCGTTTGAAGGATTTGTTGAGGCTGCTTTAGAAGAAGGAATGAAAATAGCAACTATTACAGGAGGAAATCCAAAGCTTGTATTTGATTTGCTTGAAGGAACAGATGTGAAGAAGCTTGTACTTGTTGCTTCAAAAAGGCAAGCTGAGAAGGCAGAAGAGCTCGGTGCTGATGCTGTAATGGTCGTTGGACAAGAGGGTGGCGGACACTTAGGCCGCGATGATGTCGGAACAATGGTATTAGTTCCCCAAGTTGTTGATGCAGTATCTATTCCGGTTATTGCATCAGGGGGGATAGGGGATGGAAGGGGACTGATGGCTGCCTTAAGCTTAGGTGCTGAAGGAATCGAGATGGGAACACGTTTTATTGCAACAAAGGAGTGTATACATGCCAGTGAAGCTTATAAGCAGGCTCTAATAAATGGAACGGAACGGGATACGGTTGTCATTAAGCGTTCCATCGGAGCACCTGCACGTGCCCTTTCTAATTCGTGGACGGATCAAATTTTACAATTAGAAGGAGAAGATGTAGGATATAAAGGGTTAAAAAACTATATTAGTGGGGAAACAAATAAAAGGTACATATATGAAGGCAAAGTAGACGAGGGCTTTGCTTGGGCTGGACAAGTGTTGGGCTTAATTAAAGATGTGCCGACTGTAGAGGAACTGTTCCAGACGATGCTCTCAGTAGCGGAAAGTATTCGCACTAAATGGCAATAACTGATAAAAAGAAAGAGTGAAGTATATGGAATATCAATATCCAATTGACATTGATTGGAGTACCGAAGAAATTGTCGATGTAATTGCATTTTTTGAAGCGGTTGAACAAGCTTATGAAAAGGGGATTGAAAGAGACTTGTTTATGGCGAAATACCGTCGCTTTAAAGAAATTGTACCAAGTATAGCCGGAGAAAAAACAATTTGTAAAGAGTTTGAAGAGGAAAGCGGTTATTCTTCTTACCAAGTGATTAAAGCTGCCAAAGTGGGAGCTAGCGGAGACCGAATTAAGCTATAAAGTAAATCTAATGTTTGAGGGCATCCCTTCAAACATTAGATATTCTGGTCAAAGTGGATAAAAAGAACGGTTATGTAAATATTGTATTTACATAACCGTTCTTTTTACAGTACATTTAAGGTAAATAAACTAGTAGAACTTGATTTGTTTAGGTAATTACTTGTTCTTTAATGAGTACAACTTTATGCTATTTAAGCTAATTTGTATAGTGGCATCAACTGTTCGAATGTTTTTGTAATTTTCTCGATTAATTCATCTCCGGTCATCTTTACTGCTTGCTCACGTGGAATTTGAACACCACAAAGCAGTTCAGCTTTCTTGATAGTTTGAAGTCGAGTAAACATCAACTCAAGATCTTTATTGGATAAATCATGATGCTTCTGACTTCCCGTCTGCATGTGGTCGACTGACCATACAAAGTCTGCTGGTACATGGTTTTGGATAAACTCTACATTTTGCATGAATTTTTTTCCGATAGTCTCTTTAGCGGGTGCTTCATAAATAACGGCATACCAGATGAATAGATGAGTGCCCCATAAACCAATTTGGAAATGTGGCATCATTTTGTATCCGCGTTTATTGGCTGCGAAAGCAACCCACGTATCCTTAGGAGGGTTAATTGTGCGTCTGGCATGCTTAGCAACATGAGGGAATATTTCTTCGCCAGAAAGTATAGATAGCTCCGGGGAGAAATGTTCACCTAATGCATTTAACTTTGGACGAATTAGTTGAATCAGTGCATCCATTCTAGGCTCAAGCCCTTCAATCTCAAATACATTAAAGTCTTTGTCTGTAAAACCTTGAAACTTTTCCATTTATAAATCTCCTTGTATCGACATTATTTATAAGTAGTTTATCATAACTCGATAAATAATGAGAACAATTGTGCTGTTTTGGATTTTTGGAAAATAGTTCACAAAGGGAGAAGTGGTATGAAACACACATTAAATTACTCATTGATTGTTGAAGAAATAAAGGCGAATCGGAATTATCAATTTCGAGAGGAACTAGACAGTGAATTAGAGAAGCTGTATGAAGCAATGCAAACAAATAATATTGAAATGAAAAATAAATGCAAAGAAAACCTACTACGAATACGACATGAGTTAATTGAACTAAATGAAAACTTTGGTCGGAAATAGTGTCAATATAAAAAACCGCAACTTTTTCAAGATTGCGGTTTTTTATATTGGATAGCGGACTTATAGTCGTCCTTCTTCTCGGTATTTTTTTTTCAATGTAAAACCATACCCCATTACGGCTATTAGTGCAATTATAGATATAATAATACCAGCAATACTGCCTAATCCACCGATAATCTCACGCAGTCCTACACTGATTCCTGTAGCTGCCATACATAGCGCTGCAAGTATTGCTAAAAATAAGAATATTTTCTTTTCTCCCATATTTATCACCTCATAAATACTATTGTACATAAAAAAAATGTATTTTTCCACTATCAGTGTGGTATAATGTTTTAGTTAATCTTAAAAAGTAGGAGTGGAATTGCTTGAATCATCGTAACGATATCCGCAATATTGCAATTATTGCCCACGTTGACCATGGTAAAACAACATTGGTTGACCAATTATTAAAACAGTCAGGAACTTTTCGTGAAAACGAGCAAGTTGCTGAGCGAGCTATGGATTCAAATGACATCGAAAGAGAACGTGGAATTACAATTTTAGCGAAAAATACAGCTGTTCAATATAAAGATACAAGAATTAATATTCTTGATACACCAGGACATGCCGACTTCGGTGGCGAAGTAGAACGTATCATGAAAATGGTTGATGGTGTTGTTCTTGTTGTTGATGCTTATGAAGGATGTATGCCTCAGACGCGCTTCGTATTGAAGAAAGCATTAGAACAAAAAATTACGCCTATTGTTGTAGTAAACAAAATTGACCGTGATTTCGCAAGACCGGAAGAAGTAGTTGATGAAGTAATTGATTTGTTCATCGAACTAGATGCAACAGAAGATCAATTGGAATTCCCGGTTGTTTATGCTTCAGGTATTAATGGAACTGCTTCGTTAAGCCCGAACCCAGCCGACCAAGAAGAAAATATGCAAACTTTATTTGAAACAATTGTAGAAAAAATTCCTTCTCCAGTTGATAATCGTGAAGAGCCACTTCAGTTCCAAATTGCATTATTGGATTACAACGACTACGTTGGACGTATAGGAATCGGTCGTGTATTCCGTGGTACAATGAAAGTTGGTCAACAAGTTGCTCTTATGAAGCTTGATGGATCCGTAAAACAATTCCGTGTAACGAAAATTTTCGGTTTCACAGGATTAAAACGTGTAGAAATTGATGAAGCGTATGCTGGTGATTTAATTGCTGTTTCTGGTATGGAAGACATTAACGTAGGGGAAACAGTTTGTCCGGTTGAGCATCAAGAAGCGCTTCCAGTACTTCGTATTGATGAGCCGACACTTCAAATGACATTCCTAGTAAATAACAGTCCATTTGCAGGTCGTGAAGGGAAATGGGTTACAGCTCGTAAAATTGAAGAACGCCTTCAATTGCAATTACAAACAGACGTAAGTTTACGTGTTGATCCAACTGATTCTCCTGATGCTTGGGTTATATCAGGTCGCGGTGAGCTT
>JAEIGA010017101.1_pt1 | contig 11043 bp, 11 predicted proteins | sample 9270691 | NCBI WGS metagenome assembly JAEIGA01 (sample SAMN17057246, study PRJNA624740) | gut metagenome | biome: biome; isolation source: fecal sample | host: Bos grunniens | place: China: Xizang | collected 2019 | reverse complement strand
AAGGATTTCCATCATTCTCTTTGTACCGATACGGCAGGGTGCGCACTTACCGCAGGATTCGTCAACTGTGAAATCAAGGAAGAACTTAGCGATATCAACCATACAGTTATCTTCGTCCATAACGATAAGACCGCCCGAACCCATCATACAGCCGATAGCTGTGAGGTTATCGTAGTCAATCTTTGTATCGATAAGGCTTGCGGGGATACAACCGCCGGAGGGACCACCGGTCTGAGCCGCCTTGAACTGCTTACCGTTGGGAATGCCGCCGCCGATATCGTAGATAATCTCACGGAGGGTAGTACCCATAGGAATCTCAACAAGACCGGTATGCTCGATCTTTCCGCCAAGAGCGAAGACCTTGGTTCCCTTGGATCTCTCAGTACCCATAGAAGCGAACCACTCTGCGCCGCGGAGAATAATCTGAGGAATATTAGCGAAGGTCTCAACGTTGTTTTCAACGGTGGGCTTGCCATAAAGACCCTTTACAGCGGGATACGGAGGACGGGGACGGGGCTCGCCTCTGTTACCCTCAATAGAGGTCATAAGCGCGGTTTCCTCGCCGCAGACGAATGCGCCCGCGCCAAGTCTGATTTCAAGGTCGAAATCAAATCCGGAATCAAAAATATTCTTACCGAGCAGGCCGTATTCCTTAGCCTGATCGATAGCCTTCTGAAGACGCTTAACTGCGATGGGGTACTCTGCGCGGACGTATACGTAGCCCTTAGTTGCGCCAATAGCGTAACCGCAGATTGCCATAGCCTCAATAAGACAGTGGGGGTCACCCTCAAGAAGAGAACGGTCCATGAATGCTCCGGGGTCGCCCTCGTCGGCGTTACATACTACGTACTTCTGGTCAGCCTTGTTGGGAGCGGTAAGAGCCCACTTACGACCGGTGGGGAAGCCTCCACCTCCTCTACCTCTGAGTCCGGAGTCGGTAACAACCTTGATAACCTCCTCAGGGGTCATCTCGGTGAGAACCTTACCGAGAGCCTGATAACCGTCCATAGCGATATACTCGTCGATCTGCTCAGGGTCGATAACACCGCAGTTACGAAGAACTACGCGGTTCTGGGACTTGTAGAAAGCAGTTTCACCAAGAGAAATGGTACCCTTTACCTTCTCGTCCATCTCAGAGCCCGTGTCGCTGTAGACGAGTCTTTCAACAACTCTACCCTTGAGAAGATGCTCCTCAACGATTTCCTTAACGTCCTCGGGAGCAACTCTGCTGTAGAAGGTTCCGTCGGGATATACTATAACGACAGGACCGAGAGCGCACAGACCAAAGCAACCGGTCTGAACAACCTTAACCTCTTCTGCAAGACCAAAAGCTGCGATCTGCTCGCCGAATGCCTCCTGAATTCCGTTAGAGCCAGAAGAGGTACAGCCTGTACCGCCACAAATCAAAACGTGTGCACGAATCATAACCTTACCTCCTCATTAATTGTAGTTGGCAATGGTGAATTCAGCTACAACATTGCCTCCCTTGAGATGCTTTTCGACAACTGTCTTCGCCTTTTCGGGCGTCATCTTGACGTATGTTGTCTTTTCGCCTGCCTCGTAGATCTCTACAACAGGCTCGAACTGGCAGATACCGATGCATCCGGTCTGGGAAACGGTAACAGTGCCTGCAAGACCGCTCTCGTTAACAGCCTCAACGAATGCGTTAAGTACGGGTCTTGCGCCTGCGGCAATACCGCAGGTAGCCATACCAACGACAACGCGCACGTCAGAGGAGCCTTCACGAATAACGACCTTGTCCTTCATTTTGTCTCTGATTGCTTTTAATTCAGCCAAAGATTTCATGATAGTCTTCCTTTCCTTGCTAATCTTTTATTTTTTATAATTTATTTCGCTGTATTGTTCCTCAAGATAGCTCTCAATCCACTTGATAACCTCGTAGGTGTCGAGCGGAACACCCTCAAGTGCTTCGCGCAGCTCTCGGGTATCGAGTCCTACCTCGCCGTATTCCGTTACGTGAGAGAACAGAATATCGGTATCAGGATGTCCCTGAATCAGGGTAGTTATAGAAGAAATCACGTCGCCAAGCGGTGTGAAATCTATATGCTTTTTGTAGAAATATGCTGTGATAGTAGTGCCGTGCCCGTCGGTTTTTCCGTCGTCGACGACAGAACGAAGCTCAATTCTGCCGCCGGTAAGCTCAGCCGCCATCTTTAATAGCGGAATACCGAGACCGACACTTCTTGTTGTTCTTGTTGTATAAAACGGGTCTGTGACAGAACGCAGTATATCCTCCGACATTCCGCAGCCGTCGTCCTTAACCGTGATTGACAGCTCCTCTGAGCTCTCATTGATAATAATCTCGGTAAGGGTCGCGCCCGCCTTCATCGAGTTTTCCGCGATGTCGAGTATGTTAAGTGATAATTCCTTCATTTAGTCACCTCAACCGTTCAATCAGCTCTTTAGCAACCGCATCCGGATTGCTTCTGTCGGCGGCAAGCTCAATATAGTGCTCTCTGTCGTTCATAACACCAAGGCTGTGAGAATCCGAGTTAAAAACCACCGTCTTATCCGAGAGCGAAAACCGCTCGGAATATGAATCGAAGCTTTCAAGTCTGTTTAGCTCCACGGTATTGAACCCGGGATGCTCAGGAAGTGTGCCGAGTATCGCTATAATACCGTTTGATTCGCGGTCGATATGAGCAGGGTAGCACACCCCGCCAAAGCTGTATACAAGCTCGGGTAATGCCTCTATTGATATATCGGTAGCCACCGATAAAAGATTATCAACACTGCCGATAACGTTGTCTTCATCGTCGAGAATAAGCTGGTCTCCGAAAATCTCGGGTCGGTTTTTTATCTTCATCAACCTCTCCGAAACAAGACGATCAAATTTCATCGCGTCATCCAGCGTCGGAAAGAGGCAGATAACGTGAATGTCCTCTGAGGTAGTCAGCTCCATTCCTGCTATCGGAATGACGTTATAGGCTTTTGCCGCTTTGAAGAAAGCCGGACAGTTTTTCGTTGTGTTGTGATCGGTAAGCGCTACTATATCAAGACCTATTACAGCGCCCATTCCCGCTATACTGCTCGGGGTATTATCGTTCTCCGCGCAGGGTGACAGACAGGAGTGAACGTGCAAGTCATAATAGAATCTTTCCATTACAGAGCCTCGTGAAGCTTGATTGCAGCCTCGTACGCGGGCATAGGAGCAAGCAGAAGATTAACACCCTTTGCTCTCGCGGTTTCAATAATATCCGCCTCGGGCAAGACCCCCTCGGCGAATAAAATACAGGAAACGTCAGAAAGCGTGCCAACCGCTATTACGTTTACGTTGGACATTATTGTTATCCAGGCGTTGTCCTGCCTAGCGCGACCCATAACCCAGCTTAACAGATCGCCGATATATACACCGTCGACCTCTCGCTCGGGGTCGGGTAAGCACAGGACTTCAAAGCCGCAGCCTGCGGCAAGCTCTGCAACCGTCATTTTTAATCCTTTCCGCCTTGGGTATTGCGTCTTATAGGGCAACCCTCATGGCAGGCAAGTCCTTTTACTATATCCTCCGCGAAGGCCTTGCAGCTTGGTGCGCCACACGCGCCGCAGTCAATTCCCGGGAGGTTTCCTTTTATTTTTTGTATATCCGCCATCATTCTCATAGACTCCGCCATTGTATTGCCGAGCTTTGAGATGGGAGAATATTCGGGAAGCTCGTTGAATAAGAAGCTTTCCGGTATATAGTCGGACGCGCTTTGATCGGGCTTATTCTGTGATACAGGGAGGTATCTTCTGATAGCCTGTAGCCTTGCTTTAGCAATAAACGGGTTCTGGATTGTCAGAACACCTCCGACACAGCCGCCCGGGCAGGCGTTGAGCTCGATAAATTCAAGTGGCGGTATATTTCCGGTTTCCACCTGATCGAGAACCTTGATAACGTTTTCGATGCCATCAGCAGCCAGATAATCGGAGTTGAATATTGCCGTAGCCTCTCCTCCGCTTCTCGCCCAGCCGATACCGATGCGCCCAGTTTCCGTTATATCGGGAACGTCCTCGTCGCCACTCATTTTACCAATAAGCTGGAAGTACACGTCACTTATAGGCACTACAACGTCGACAAGACTGGAATAATCGGCAAATCCGTTTTTGGCATAGCTTGCCTTCGCAGGGCAGGGGGTGATGAAGCATACGCCGATTTCCTCTGGCAAAAGCTCGGGGTGCTCTGCGATAGCCTTTTCCTTCGCCATTCTTGCCGCGACCTCCATAGGAGGAAGCATATGTACTATATGGTCTGAAAGAGAAGGGAAGCGCAGGCTGATAAGCCTGACGACGACAGGACAGGCTGAGCTGATAGCAGGCTTTGCAACACCCTCGGTTTTGAGGTACTGCCTTGTATAAGCGGTGACGTATTCAGCCGCCTTAGCGACCTCAAACACATCATCAAAGCCGATTTTCTTCAGTCCGTCCAGAACGTAGTTGATGTCCTCAAGGTTGTCGAACTGACCGTAGAGCGATGGCGCGGGCAGAGCAATCCTCCATTTGAAGCGCACCATATCAGAAAGTTTCTCACATACGGGCTTTTTAGCCTTGTGCGGACAGTTTCTGATACATTCTCCGCAGTCGATACAGCGGTCTGCGTTGATAACAGCCTTTCCGTTGCGAATTCTTATCGCCTCGGTGGGACAATGCTTTAAGCAGGTGGTACAGCCGGTACATTTTGCCTCGTCAAGTAGAACGGAATGCTTGTACTTAGTCATAGCCGTCACCCTAAATTTACCTTCATAGTTATTGTTGTTCCGACTCCAAGGACGGAATCTATCTCGATAGAGTCAGTGTGGCGCTTCATATTTGGAAGTCCCATTCCCGCGCCAAATCCAAGCGAACGGATTTCGTCGGGCGCTGTGGAGTATCCCTCCTGCATCGCCTTCTCAATATCCTTGATGCCCGGACCATTGTCTGTCAGAACGATAGTGATACAATCCTCGCTCACGCGAACCTCGGCAACGCCTCCGCCCGCATGAATTACCATGTTGATTTCTCCCTCATACATGGCTATTGAAACACGTCTGATTGTGTCCGAATCCAAACCTAACTGCCTAAGGTTGCGCTTTACCTGTACCGATGCCTGTCCGGCAGAGGTAAAGTCATCTCCGTCAACGTCGTAACGGAATACGAGCTCTTCGCTCATGATTTAGCCTTATTACCTACAAGACCGTTGGAATAGAGCAATCCACAGGCCTCGTACAATCTTTTCTCGGTAGTCATGATAACGATACCGGTATCTCTCGCGAGCTTCAGCATCTCCTCCGTGGGAGCTTTGGAGCGAACGAACACTATACACAGCATATCCATCATAACGGCAGTTCGGATTACCTGTGTGTTAACCAGACCTGTCAGAAGCACGGCTTGATCCTTAACGTAGGCGAGAACGTCACTCATAAGATCGCATCCGCATGCGGAATAAACGTGCTTTTCCACGTTTTCCTCACAGCAGAGTATTTTCGCGTCGAGCAATTCCTGCATTGTTTTTATTTTCATAAGCCAGCGTCCTTGATACTTATTAAATTATCTATACTTTTCGAGAATACCTTCGACGTCCTCAACGCCAAGACGGCCGTAGACCTCCTCGTTCACGGTAAGAACGGGAGCAAGACCGCACGCGCCTATGCAACGGCAAGCGGTGAGAGAAAACTTTCTGTCAGGTGTGCACTCGTCGCCACCGATGCCAAGAAGCTCCATAAGCTTGTTGTAGATGTCACCCGAGCCCTTAACATAGCACGCAGTTCCAAGACATACGGAGATGTGATTCTCACCCTTGGGAGTGAGAGAGAACTGAGCGTAGAACGTCGCAACGCCGTACACCTTTTCGAGCGGCACGTCCATACCGTCCGCGATAACCTTCTGAACCTCAATTGGAAGGTAACCGTAAATTTCCTGTGCCTCCTGCATTACCGCCATGAGCATGCTCTTGTCGTTCTTGCATCTTGCAATAACTGCATTGAGCTTAGCTGCCTGCTCCGCGGTACCGCTGAAGGGAATGCTGGAAAGCTTTTTCAGCATTTTAAATTCCTCCTTTATAAACGTGTGTGATATATAATTATATCTTTTAGTATTATATCACAAGAAAAATTGATAATCAAGTAATAATTCAAAATATCGTTAGATTTTTGACAAATTGTTACCTTTTATGGTTGCACAGAGAAAATCAGGCTTTGCATTTGTCGAAAAAGTCCAATAAAAGCCGCTCTTTTAGCGAAAAAAAGCGCTCGCTGTCGCGCATTTTGATGTCTTGACCATCAACGCAACAGACTCTTCTTACAAATTTTGTCGTGCTGGAAATAATAACCTCGTCAGCTCCGTAGAGCTCCGAGAGAGAAAAGCCGCGCTCAATCACGGGTATTCCGAGATCTCCTGCCGCCCTTAGGAGATTGCTTCTCATTATTCCGGGCAATATGTAGTTATCCTTTGGGTGCGTTATCAGCTCGCCGCTTTTCAGTATCGATACGTTAGAGCGGGACTCTTCGGTAACGGTACCTGCTCTTACGAAAACAGCCCCGTCGCATCCGACAGCCCTTGCTTCATTCAGGGCTAGCACGGATAAGAGAAGATTGAGGCTTTTAACGTTACAGATGCCGTGGCGTCTGTCCGTTACTGTGATAAGCGATAAAGCCTTGTCCTCGTATCCCGAATATTTCGATACGCTGACAAGAAGATTATACGAAAGACTTTCCACGCGCTCGTGAGTACGGCTCGGTGAGCTTGCTGAGACTTGCAGATAGATAATCCCCTCGGAATACCCCGAAAGATCACACAGCTTATAGATAATCGACCGAAGCGCCCTTGCCTCAGGCGCCTGTTTTAACCCTATCGCACTAAGACTTTTAATGAGCCTTTCGTAGTGCTCGTCAAATTGGTAGATAACCTCGTCTTTATAGAGCATCACCTCATACACGCCGTCGCCAAAAAACAAAGCTCTGTCAGTCAGTGGCACGCTTATTTCCGAATATTTTCCATATCTGCCGTTGTAGTAAGCATAATCTCCCATATAATTTCCTCCGAATTTACTAATGGTATCTTATGCGAAGCTGCCAAAGCGAGTTAAAAAGCCGAGGTTAAATCTGCCTCGGCTCTATAATTGATGTTTATATTATTAAGTTCAAAGTGTGATTGAATCAAAAACGGTACCGTCAATTTCGTATATTGTGAAGGTGCGGTTTTCGTATACTGCGAAGGTTTTGGGGTTGTTAAGCTTCGGCATTGAAACCGAGCCGGGATTGATATATACGTTACCATCTCCGAAGCGTTCTATTGTGGGAATATGCGTATGTCCGTGCAACAAAATATAGCCGTTATTTATCCTAGGAGGCATACCCGTGTTAAATTTATGACCGTGTGTCACGAAAAATGTAAGACCGTCCGGATAGAGAATATGATAATAGGATTCGATAGGGAAGGACAGCACCATTCCCTCAACGTCCGCGTCGCAGTTTCCCTTGACGGCAATAATATCCGCCGCTCTTTCGTTAAGCAAGTTAACAGCTTCCTTGGGGGAATAAGCCTCTGGTAGATTATTTCTCGGGCCGTGATAAAGTATATCACCAAGAAGCAGAAGCTTGTTGCACCCAAGCTTGTCATAATTTTCTATAATCTGACGGGTCGCCTCAGCGTCTCCGTGCATATCCGATGCGATTAAGATTTTCATAACTTCTCCTCCTTTTTTCCTATTCTACAGTAATTTAAGTAAAAAATCAAGACCGTTTATGAACGATAGACGAATTTTGTCCTGTATAAAACTAAAATCTTGACAAAATATTTTCTGTGTGATAAACTAATTTGTAGGAATATTAAAGCGAGGGACATTATGGCTGCAAGCAGAAAAAAAGCATATGATGACCAAAGTATAAAGAGCCTTAAGGGCGCTGAGCGAGTCAGAAAACGCCCAGCGGTTATTTTTGGCTCGGATGATATAACAGGCTGCCAGCACTCATTTATTGAGATACTTGCCAACTCTGTTGACGAGGCGCGCGAGGGCTATGGCGATAAGATTATAGTTAAAAAATTCCGTGATCTGTCGATAGAGGTCGAGGACTTTGGCAGAGGCGTTCCTCTTGGATATAACGAGAAGGAGGGACGCTGGAACTGGGAACTCGTTTTCTGCGAGCTGTATGCTGGCGGTAAGTATGATAACAACGACGGTGACGCCGCGTATGAGTTTTCGCTCGGACTCAATGGACTTGGCGCTACCGCTACACAGTATTCGAGTGAATATATGACCGTTAAGTCCTATAACGGAAAGACCGTCTCTGAAATCAGCTTTAAAGAGGGCGAGCCCGTAGGCGAGCTATCCGTCACCGAGCTGAAGCCGGGCGGAAAGCGCAGAGGTACTATCATAAGATGGCGTCCTGATTTGAAGGTGTTCAAGGAGATTGATATTCCTGCTGATTTCCTTCTTAACACTATGCGTCGTCAGGCATTTGTCAACGCGGGGATCAGGTTTATCCTTGAGATAGAAAACGAAAAGGGTAAGTTTGATAAAAACGAGTTTTATTATGAAAACGGCGTAGCCGACTATATCAATGAGATCACCGAGGGCACAGCGGTTACAACTCCTGTCCTCTGGAAGATAGAAACAAAGGGACGCGACAGAGAGGATATGCCCGAATATAAGGTTAAGGCGGAGATAACCTTCTGCTTTGCCAAGGACGGTATGGCAGAGTATTATCACAACTCGTCCTTCCTCGAGTACGGCGGCGCTCCCGATAAGGCGGTAAGAAACGCCTTTACCTACTCGATTGATAAGTATATCAAGACGCAGAATAAGTATAACAAGAACGAGCAGAAGATCTCCTTCCAGGACATCTCGGACAACCTCGCTATTATTATCAATTCAGCCTCGACACAGACCTCGTATGAAAACCAGACGAAAAAGGCTATAACCAACGCCTTTATTCAGAAGGCGCTGACCGAATTTTTGAAGCAGCAGCTTGAAATTTATCTTACCGAAAATGCCTCTGCGGCAAATCAGATTATCACACAGGTGCTCCTCAATAAGCGCTCCCGAGAGGAAACCGAGAAGAGCCGCACCGATATAAAGAAAAAGCTCAGCGGTACTATGGACGTGTCCAACAGGGTAGAGAAGTTCATCCCCTGTAACTCAAAGGACCCCTCGATTAGAGAAATCTACATAGTAGAGGGCGACTCCGCCGCTACGAGCTGTAAGCTTGGCAGAAGCGCGGAGTTCCAGGCGATAATGCCCGTCAGAGGAAAGACGCTCAACTGTATGAAGAGCAGCTACGAAAAGATATTCGCCAGCGATATTATCATTGATTTGTTGAAGGTTATTGGCTGTGGCGTCGAGGTCAAGAGCAAAAAGCCGGGCGCTATCACCACCTTCGACTATAATCAGCTGAAATGGAGCAAAATAATAATCTGTACGGATGCAGACGAGGACGGCTTCCAGATAAGAACGCTTCTTCTCACCCTCTTTTACAGGCTTTTGCCCACGCTGATAGAAAAGGGGAAGATTTTCATTGCTGAATCTCCTCTGTTTGAAATCACCTGTGGACAGGATACCTATTTTGCATACAACGAGCAGGAAAAGGTTGAAATTCTCTCTAAGCTTGGAAACAAGCGATATACCATACAGCGCTCGAAGGGACTTGGCGAAAATGAGGCCGATATGATGTGGCGCACAACTATGTGTCCTCAGACACGCAGGTTAATTGCCGTTACTCCCGCAGATGCAGAGGAAACTGCAAGAATGTTTGATATTCTTCTCGGTGATGCTCTCCAGGACAGAAAAAGATACATCACCGAAAACGGACATCTGTTTATTGCAGATGCCGATATATAATTCAATTAATGAAAGGTACTATTATGGCACATCTTGAAAAATCAAGCAGTTTCAGCGGAGTCAAGGGACCGCTGGTAACCATCGTTATGGACGGCGTAGGAATTGCTCCCGATAACGGAGCGAATGCGGTTGCCGCTGCGCACACCCCCACTCTTGATTATCTTATGGCGAATTATCCTATGCTCGCTATACGCGCTCACGGCACAGCGGTAGGTCTGCCCAGCGACGATGATATGGGTAACTCCGAGGTAGGACACAACGCTCTTGGCTCGGGACAGGTATTTGCCCAGGGAGCGAAGCTTGTATCGCAGTCTATCGAAACGGGGAAACTCTTTGCATCCGATACCTGGTGTGAGCTTGTAGGCGGAGTTAAGACCAACAACTCCACACTGCATCTTATAGGCTTGTTCTCGGATGGAAATGTTCACTCTCACATCGATCATTTGAAGGCTCTTATTAATAACGCCAAGAAGGACGGAGTTAAAAGAGTAAGAGTTCATATTCTTATCGACGGCAGAGACGTTGGAGAAACCAGCGCGCTCGAGTACGTTCTGCCCTTTGAGGAGTATCTTAACGCCATCCGCTCTTCTGACTTTGATATTAAAATCGCGTCCGGCGGCGGAAGAATGCAGATTACTATGGACAGATACGAGGCGAATTGGGGAATGGTTGAGGCAGGCTGGAAGACTCACGTTCTTGGAGAGGGAAGACAGTTTGCATCTGCTGAGGAGGCGATTACCACTTACAGAAATGAATACAAGGTGATTGACCAGGATCTGCCCCCATTCGTCATTGCAGAAAACGGTGCTCCTGTTGGCATAATTAACGACGGCGACAGCGTTATCTTCTTCAACTTCCGCGGCGACCGCTCTATCGAAATCTCCAAGGCGTTCGAGGCGGGTGCTGATTTTGACAAGTTTGACAGAAAGCGTGTTCCTGCGGTTCTCTATGCAGGTATGCTCGAATATGACGGAGACCTACACATTCCCTCGAGGTATCTCGTAAGCCCGCCCGAAATAACCAATACTATGACCGAGTACCTCGTCAGTGCGGGTATTAAGGAGCTTGCTATCTCCGAAACACAGAAGTACGGCCACGTAACCTATTTCTGGAACGGCAATAAGTCGGGCAAGTTCTCCGAGGAGCTCGAAACCTATCTCGAAATCCCCTCCGACGTAGTACCCTTTGAACAGCGCCCCTGGATGAAGTGTGCCGAGATTACCGATAAGCTT
>JAEIGA010017100.1_pt1 | contig 11043 bp, 9 predicted proteins | sample 9270691 | NCBI WGS metagenome assembly JAEIGA01 (sample SAMN17057246, study PRJNA624740) | gut metagenome | biome: biome; isolation source: fecal sample | host: Bos grunniens | place: China: Xizang | collected 2019 | reverse complement strand
TTATGAGCCTGACGAGCTACCACTGCTCTACTCCGCGATATATATCCCAATTGACACATGTCAACCGAAATCGAGTGCAAAGGTACTGCTTTTTTTTGACATGACCAAATTTTTTGGCAGAAAAATGCGTTTTGCCCTAAAATCTATCTGTTTTGACACTAATCATTGTCCAAATCAAACAATGTAGGAGAGTCTGTGTCAAATCGTTTAAGGATGTTTCGCATCAAGGTTTCGCGTATTAGTTTAGAGCGATTACTTACCGTATATTGTGTACAGTAACGCTCCAATGCACGCATTTCGCTATCATTTAGCATGATAGATACCTTGTGCTTGCGTGGCTCTGGTTTGGATTTATATTTTTTACTTATTTTCACGTCTATCAAAATTGTATAGAGGCGCTTGCTCCTATGGTGATAAAATTAGCTCCGATATAGTTGGTGTAGTTTTGATTGTTGATGGTCTCAATAATCTGGGTTTGTGTCTGTTGCCATTCCGCGAAACAACTAAGTAGTAAACTTGAGTTATCGCTGATTCGATATGTCCAACCCGTATTAGCATTTAGACATATACCACCTTTGGTTGTTTTGCTGGTAGATATACCATAACCTATGCTCATTCCGATGTGTGGTGCGTGTTGGCGAGCATGCAGAGGCATGCAGATCACTGCTTGTATCGGAACAAATGAGTAGGATGTCTCTTGTAGTATTTTAGCTCTGTATCCTATTGATCCGCCTATAAACATGGGTTTACCAGCAATCTCTTTGCTACCGATAAGCAGGTCTACTCCTATCTGTCCTCCCCATCCTTTATTGGGTAGATATACTGCTCCTCCATGAAGTTGTGTTCGCAGAGCAACAGGTCGTATAGGTATGTCTACTATGGTGTCTTCCTCCTGCGTAGTAACAATCGTGCTATTCTCTTGTATAGCTACTACCTCGCTTCGTGGGTATTGATAGCGTGTACCATCTTTCTTCTTGATGATAACGACTTCCTCATTTTGCAACAAGATCTCTCCTTGTATTCGGTGTCCATTATTCAACACCACAACCTCTGCTTTCATGATGGATGATAGCAGAAGAGCAATAATGAGCAATATGTAGTTGCGAGTTTTCAGTTTTCGTCTCTTTTAGAATGGCTGCAAAGGTACTAATTTTCGTAGATATATGCAAACAAATGAGTATTTTTATACTCATTGTACCTATTATTCCTCGTCTATTAGGACAAAATCGATGAGTTTGCGTTCAATATCTACGCGAGTTACGCGAACACGCACTGGGTCAGAGAGTGTGTATGTTTTACCACTGCGGGCAGCTACTAGGCAGTAGTTATCCTCATCAAATTGCATGTAGTCATGTGGTTCAATGGTGCGAATAGGCACCAGACCTTCGGTCAGTGTGTTGGTCAGTTGCACGAATAGTCCAAACTCCGTTACACCACTTACTACGGCATCAAACTCTTCGCCAATGTGGCGACTCATCCAGCGTGCGTGCATCTCTTTGATGGAGTCGCGTTCTGCCATTTGTGCGGCCATCTCGCAGTCTGTGCTGTGTACACATGCCTGTTCTAGTTCTTCTTGGTCGCTGCGGCAGAGAGCTTTGGATTGTAATAGGTATTTAGCTACCAATCGGTGTACCATCATATCTGGATACCGACGAATAGGAGAGGTAAAGTGGGTATAGTAGGGGAAGGCTAAACCATAGTGTCCAATGTTGCTTGTTGCGTAGACTGCTTTTGCCATGGAGCGTATGGTCAATGTCTCTACCAATGTCTGTGATGGATGACCTTGGCAGGTATCTAGCAAGGCGTTGATCTGTTTGTGCGTAGCGCCGCCTTTGGACGAAGTTTTTAGGTTAAAACCAAAGCGCTTGATAAAGGTAGCAAGTTTGCTGAGTTTTTCTGGATCGGGATTGGCGTGCACACGGTAGACAAATGGATATTTGTCTGTGTTTTCTCCTTCCTTCGTCTTGTTTTTCTTACCAATCTCAGTGGCTACTATTCGATTGGCTAGAAGCATGAACTCCTCAATGAGGTGATTGCTGTCGTATGACTTATGGAAGAATATCTCGATTGGTTCGCCTGTATCATCTAGGCGGAAGTGCACTTCTGGTGCTTCAAAATTGATTGCGCCTTGTCTAAATCGATTAGCACGTAGTACCTTAGACAACTGATTTAGTTGCTTTATGGCATGGGCCAATTGTTCTTTTTCTAGGCTGAGATTGTGGCTGTCGTCTTGTTCTAGGAGATCTTGTGCTTGGCGATAGGTCAATCGGTAGTTAGAACGAATGACGGTTCTACATATCTTATGGCGTATTACTTTGGCTTCTGCATCCATCTCTACGATGACGGACATACATAGTTTATCTTCATCAGGGCGTAGACTGCACAACTCGTTGCTCAGTCGCTCTGGCAACATAGGTATCACTCTATCAACGAGATAGATACTTGTTCCGCGATGGTATGCCTCGTCGTCTAGGGCAGTTTGTTCGGCTACATAATGAGTGACGTCAGCTATATGAATACCGATTTGATAACTGCCGTTTTCCAATGTCTGAAACGATAGTGCGTCATCAAAATCTTTTGCTTCGTCGGGGTCAATCGTGAATGTCAGTACCTCGCGCATATCTCGGCGACGCATGATCTCTTCTACGGATATAGCATGTGTAGGAAGTTGCTTAACCTCCTTCTGTACTTGCTCGGAGAAACCTTCGGGCAGAGTGCGCTCTGGCTCCGTATCTTGGGGTTTCTGTACTTGTGGTTCAATAGACTTGTTGCGCTCTTTGCGTCGGTGAGCTTTCTCTCGACGCATACGCTTAGCTATCAGGTCTTTGGTTCTCATTCTAATACGGTGTTATAGTTAATATTTAGGTTTACTTCTATTGGCAGTACAAATATTGTGCCTAGAATAGTTATTGCATTTTTTTCTTCCACTTCAGCGCTCGGTGAGCTGCTTTTTGTGTGAGTTTTTGTTGTTCTTTGGTCATCTTGTCGTTTTTGTACTTGTTTGAGCAACAGTTTTTGCCTGTGAGCAACTCGTACCAAACGCATGCTGCGGTGTAGCGACCATATTCGTAGTTTAGGTGGTAGCCGTCGCGACATAGTGTATCACCTAGTTTCGTTTGACGTGCCAGTGTGATAGCCTTGCCACAAGGTATCAAGGTTAGTTCTGGATGACGTTCTAGTAATGCGATAGTTGCATTATGGATACTATCGTCCATGATCTGTTGATCCTTTTGGTAACGAGGGAAATTAGGGTGTTTAGCATCTTGTGAGTAAGACCATGTCTGCATCCAACACAGAGTAGCAGTTGGCTGGTAGCTACGCACTGTGTCAATCAGGTCGGACAAGTATGGCTCATAACTGCCTTGGATACCACTGTCGTGGCTAGCTTGTTGCAAGGATATGTAGTCCCATTGCATCAGTTTGAGTGCTTGACGAAGAGAGTAGCCCTCGTTGAGTGTTCTGATGCCGTGCTCTATGTAGCGAAAACTATATGCTGCGGTATCTTTATGCATGAAAGTATAGTGTTGTTCTAATGAACAGCCACCATAGTAGAGGTTGCCTATGATGATTGGTTGTTTGCCTTCGTGGCATAGTGGAGCTAGTTCTTGCTCAACGGCATCCCATGAGAAACTGTTACCGATACACAAAATACGTAGGGTGTCATTACTTGCCCATAGTGGTGATAGGCATACGCTAAGAACTGATGCGAAAAGGATGGAACAAAGTTTGTTCATACGATTAATGGATAAAAATGATTGTAAAAATATAAATTTTTTACAAAGGTACTGCTTTATTTTGATATATCCAAAAAAAGTAGTACTTTTGCAGAAATTTTAAATGTAATACTTATGAAACGTTTTAGATTCCTATTGGCCCTTGTGCTGGCTTTGTCTGCATTCCAAAATGCTAATGCAGCTCTTGATTTCTCTGTTGCAGATAGTATCGTTATGGCTGGTATCTCCGAAGGTTTGGTTCCAGGTGCTGTCCTCTGTGTCGTAGAAGATGGTCAGATAGCCTATATTAAGGCCTATGGTTATCGTCGTGTATATCCTTATCAGGAGGAGATGACTGTTGAGACCATATTCGATCTTGCATCGTTGAGTAAGCCTACAGGAGCTGGTTCTGCGGCTCTATTGCTATGCCAAGCAGGAAAACTATCTGTGGATGATAAGGTTTCAACCTATATACCTAATTTCCATGCAGATGTATGTGTGCGCCATTTGATGAAGCACTATTCTGGTTTGCCAGCATATTTCTATGCTCCACGTTTGGATAGCATTTGCGTAGCTCGTGGTCTTGAAGGAAAGGAACGTCAGGATTTCTTGGTGGACTCTATTGCTCGCTGCAGACGTACACACAATGTGGATGAAAAATATCGCTATTCTTGTCTCAACTTCATCAGTCTCCAGCGCGTTGTAGAGACTATTATTGGTCAGGATATCAATAGTTACCTTCGTTCTACATTGTATGCGGACTTGGGATGCAATACTATGGGATGGTTGCCTGATGCTAGTCTCAATGATCGTATTGCTCCTACCGAGTGCATCGATGACGAGTGCTTGTTAGGTCAAGTGCATGACCCAGTAGCACGCATGATCATGTGTGGAGTGTCTGGTAATGCTGGCGTTTTTGCTACAGCTACTGAGGTTGCTAAATGGGCTATCTGGTTTATGAATCTGCCAGCTGATGTACGCGAACAAGGTTGCCAAGCTGGCTTATGGACAGACACCGTTACAACATCTCTTGGAGAACAACAGAGTTGTCGTCATACTGGATATACTGGAACGAGTGTAACTATTTTGCCTCAATCTCGTCGAGCAGTCATCTTGCTCACCAATCGTGTTCATCCTAAGGACGAACATAGCCTAGGTGGATTGCGTCGCCAACTCAATGAATGGCTCAACCCTTAAGCCAGTTAGTATTTTACATTTTTAAGGTGATTTAGCACGATTTCACCGATAATTGGACTTTTGTAGACGAATGAACCATGGTCCTCATTGGGGACTATGTGTAGTTCGCCTTGTGGGATGTTGTTGGCTATAAGTTGGGTGTGTTGGATGTCTATCAGATCGTGTTCGCCTGCTACGATTAGTGCAGGACATTGGATGCTCTGCATGTCGCTAGCGCTCATCTGTGGTTCTAGTAGCATCATCTTGGTTAGCGGTGGAATGGAGTCTTTCTCCAGTTCCTTTTTAAATTCTTCCCAGAAATCAGCTTTTACACCTTCAGGGAATAGGTTGGCGCCAGCGGTAATGATGGTGCCTGCTGTACTAGGGTGCAATACTTCCATTTGTAGTGCGATGTTACCTCCATCGCTCCATCCAAAGATGGCTGGGGCATCTATATCTAGTATGTCGATGAACTCATATAGGTCGTTAGCCATGTCTATGTAGTGATATTCCTCTAATGGAGCATTAGCTCCTTGTCCGCGTGAATCTAATGCGTAGACTAAGTATCCAGCAGAATCTAGCTGATTGACCAGTACGGATAGATGATCATGCTCTCCACTATTGCCATGGAGCAGAATGACTGCTTTGTCTCGGATATTGCCTTTTATTTGATATACAATGTTGACTCCGTTGACATCTATGTTTCGGATTTCGTCTATGTTTTTAGAGCGAAAAATAGGCATCAGGCATAGCCAGATGCTTACGAATAACAAGAGAAATGGGAACTTGGTTTGTTGAGTATCTTTCATGGTATTTTAATGGATTAATCTATTTTAACAAAAATGCCAACACTGGCATGTCTGGCATTTGTCTTTCTGCATAAGTCTCGTCGCACCACTTGAAAAAAACAAACTCGAAAACACTTTCAAGTTACCTTGAGCGCTTTCGAGTTCTATTTCGTACCGCGAGCGGGACTTGAACCCGCACAGCCATCACTGGCCAAAGGATTTTAAGTCCTTCGTGTCTACCGATTCCACCATCGCGGCTCAAAATCGGCTGCAAAGGTACAACAAAAAATGCATATTTGCAAGAAAAATTGTATTTTTTTACAAAATACCTAATTTTAGGTATTGTAGGGTTGCAAAAAAAGCAGTAATTTTGCACCGTGAACTAGTATGGCGGTTTTTATGCAACAAAAAGAGTATATAGTTGATGGTGTACAGGTGCAAGAGGTGGATGCACGTGCGCTGGAGGTGGACTTGGTTCGTACGGCCGAGCTCATTGACCGTCACCAGCCTTTTGTTGTGCTCTTGACACACTATGATGAGTTGTTGCAGACCCAGCATACACTCGATTTTCATTTGCTCAGTAAACTCTTTGGTGTACCTATTGGTTTGGCAGAGGATAAGCTGCAGATGTTGCAGGGCGAGGTGGACTTTCGTCATATCCATGTCACTTATGGTAAGGACGTTGAGGAAGCCATAGAGAAGATTATTAATGTCATAGTTACGCTACCAGATATACGCCAGAAGTATTCCAAGCGTTATATGGCTATTCGCCTCTTGGAGCGAACAGATGAGATGTTGGCGTTGTTGCCACATTCTGATGAGTTGATTCGTGTTGCGCAGGAACAACGTACTCGTTTGCAGACTGAGTTCAAGATGTCTGCCAAGGAGGTTATAGCACATGCTCGCCGAGGTTTTGTGCATGGTGCGTTGGAGGAGACCTTGACCCATGCTCAGAACGATACGGGTCACTCATGGGCGGATCGTTTTGATAAGGTGCTTACCAATAAGTGGGTAGGTGTTCCTCTGCTGATGCTGATTCTGTGGTTGGTTTTTGAGTGTACTTTCACACTCGGTTCTTATCCGCAGTCTTGGATCGCCTATGGGGTAGAGTCATTGGTGACATGGTTGCATACTGTGATGCCAGCAATATGGTGGACTAGTCTGTTGGTGGATGGTGTGCTAGTGGGTATAGGTGCGGTGTTGGCTTTCTTGCCTAATATCATCATCATGTTCTTCTTCCTGAGTCTGATGGAGGATTCTGGTTATATGGCACGTGCTGCGTATGTGCTGGATAAGATGATGCACCGAATTGGTTTGCACGGTAGTTCGTTTATCCCTATGCTGATGGGCTTTGGATGTAATGTGTCAGCCATCATGGCTGCTAAGGAGATCAACAACAAAAAGGATCGTGCTCTGACGATGCTCATGGTTCCGTTTATGAGTTGCTCGGCTCGTCTGCCAGTCTATATGCTTTTTGTTGGGGCATTTTTTGCTCATCAAAAAGCCATTGTTATGCTCTCGCTCTACATCTTAGGTGTAGCTATGAGTATTCTGTTCGCTTTCATCATGAAGCATACACGTGCTTTTTGTCAGCCACAGCATGATTATGTTAGTGAGTTGCCCTCCTACCGTCGTCCTACCTTGCGTAATACGGGTTTACATATCTGGGAGCGTGTATCAGACTATCTACAGAAGATACCAGCAGTCATCATCTGGGCGAATGTCATTATTTGGGCATTGACATACTTCCCAACGTGTAGCATGAGTGATATGGAGCATAGTTATTTGGCGGCTATCGGTCATTGGCTCGAACCAGTCATGCAGCCACTTGGTTTCGATTGGAAGATGTCTGTCTGTCTTCTGACGGGTTTACCAGCCAAAGAGGCTATCGTGTCTACGATGGGTATTTTGTATCCTTCGGATGCGGCTCTCTCTGCTTTTACACCTGTTACAGCATATGCATTTATGGCTTTTGTTTTGCTCTATTTTCCTTGTGTGGCGACAATTACTACACTAGGCAAAGAGCTTGGAGCTAAATGGGCATGGTTCAGTCTTGTGCAGTCTATGCTGTTGGCATGGGTTGTAAGTTTTGTGATTAATCAACTAGGAAATCTAATGATATAATGCGTCTTATAGTCTAAAATGGCTATAAGAACCTTAATTGGAATGAATATGAAGAAGATAATTGTTTTAACCCTTAGCTTGTTGGCTTGCATAAGCTCTTTTGCTAAGGTCGTAGGTATAGTCTTGGATGACAAGGGTTATCCGCTAGTGGGAGCCAATGTCTATTGGGCTGGTACAACGGTTGGTGTTGCTACGGATATTGATGGTAAGTTCGAGTTGGATAATGTCAAGTCGACTAACCGTCTCGTTTCGAGTTTTATGGGGTATCACAATGATACCACTTCTGTTACTTCGCATGGTGCATTGACCATCGTTTTGGTTAGTGATCTTGAGTTAGATGAGGTCAATATTGTTGAGCGTAAGATGTCGGTTTTGCGTTCGCGTATTTCGCCTGTTCAAGTTGAGACGTTGACGGGTGATGAGTTGTGCAAGGCAGCATGCTGCAACCTTAGTGAGAGTTTCGAGACGAGTGCATCGGTAGATGTGGCTTATTCTGATGCAGCTACGGGTGCTAAGCAGATTCGTCTCTTAGGATTGAGTGGTACCTATGTGCAGATGCTTACGGAGAACACTCCTAATATTCGTGGACTAGCACAAGCTTTTGGTATGGAGTATATCCCTGGTCCTTGGATGGAGGCTATTCAGGTTAGCAAGGGCACTTCCTCTGTGCTAAATGGTTATGAGGCTATTGCGGGTCAAATCAATGTGGAGTACCTCAAACCACAGACATCTGATCCTATCTCGCTGAATGCGATGATTAGTACTGAGACTCATGCCGAGGTCAATGCTTCGGGTGGTTGGGATCTGAATGACAAGGTGTCTACTGGTGTGCTCTTCCATGCCCAAAACATGTCCCTTGAACTCGACCATAATCACGATGGTTTCCTTGATATGCCTAAGAACACCAATATCAATTTGCTCAATCGTTGGTATGTCAAGACGGGTGACTATACTGGACAATTTTTGGTGCGTGGTCTCTATGATCGCCGTCGAGGTGGTTATACGAAGCAAGCAACAGAACTGGTGTCTCCATATAGCATAGACCTGAATACTTATCGTGTAGATGGATTTGTCAAGAATGGTTATGTGTTCAATCCGGATTTAGGTACTTCTATTGGTATTATTGCTGCAGCATCCTACTACAATCAACAGAATAGTTATGGTCCTCGTCTATGGAATGCAGCTCAAACTAATGCTTATCTGAATGCCATTTTCCAAACCGAGTTCAATGACTGGAACTCAGATCCATGGGACAACCATCAGCATAAGCTATCGGCTGGTTTGAGTCTGAATTATGATATGTATGACGAGGAGATTTCGTTGACATCCTATTCTTCGGCTCCCGCTTTGAATACTTGGGAGGTGACACCGGGCGTATTTGCTGAATATACATATACGTACAAGGACAAGGTGACATTGCTGGCGGGTATTCGCGAGGATTATTCTACACGTTATGGTTTCTTCACGACTCCTCGTATGAATGTGCGTTTTGCACCATTTGAGTGGTGGATTATCCGTGGTTCGGTGGGATGGGGCGATCGTACACCTAATGCCATAGCGGATAATGCGGCATATTTGGCTAGCAACCGTGTCTACTAATTTAATGCTAATTTGGCACAAGAGCGCTCAATGAATACGGGTGTAAGTACGGTATTCTATATTCCAGTAGGCAAACGCGAGCTCCAATTGTCTGGCGAGTATTACTATACCAATTTCCTCGATGGAGTGATTGCTGACATCGATCGCAGTTTGGGTGGAGTGACACTCTATAATATGCACGATGTAGATGGTGCACAGTATTTCTCTCATAACTGGCAAGTGGAGGCCAACGTGGAGATCCTTCGTGGATGGACCATGACTGCGGCTTTCCGTTATACAGATGTACAACAGACGACGTATAATACTTCTGCACAAGAGTGGCAGTTGCGTGACAAACCTCTCCAAAACAAGTTCAAGGGTATTATCACCACTAGTTACCAAACACCGCTCAAGACGTGGCAGTTTGATCTCACTGCACAATTCAACGGTTCTGGTCGTATGCCTGATGGTTTCGTGATACCTAGCGGTAGTGAGCAGTATTTTGTGGATGAATTCGGCCAAATTCATCACAAGTGGTATCCTCAACTCTTGGGACAAATTACCAAGTATTTCCGTACATGGTCATTGTATTTAGGAGCAGAGAATATCACCAACTACACCCAGGATAATCCTATTGTAGGTTCTACTGTGGAGCATAATGGTCATCATGTGGTTGATCCTAGTTCTTCTACATATGATGCTTCTATGATTTGGGCGCCTATTCATGGTTGGAAAGTCTACTTAGGCTTCCGTTGGGCGCTAGAACGCGATGAATAGGAGATGAATTGAAGACAACATAGACAATAATTTCGCTTACCAACAATGTGAGCGAAATAAGGTAGTATATCTAACTAGTTTAAAAACACATTATATATAATCCGTATGAAAAGACTTCTTATTTTCCTTTTGGCTGTTATGCCTATGGCGTTTTGCTTGTCAACTATGCAAGCTAAACCTAACAAACAAACTGTTGTATTGCACGTCTATTTGCACTGCCAAGACTGCTGCGACAAGATTATGAAGAATATTCCTTATGACAAGGAACTCAAAAATGGTGTTAAGGATCTCCAGTTCGACATCAAGGGTCAAACAGTAACTGTTGTTTATGATGCTAACAAGACCGATGTGCCTACTATCCAAAAGGCGTTCGCTAAGATTGGCAAACCAGCTACTACGGAAACACCTAAGACCTGCAATAATCATCAGTGCACTACTGATCACAAGTGTACAACTGATCATCAACATGAGGGTCATCATCACCACGGTGAGGGTCATCACCATGCAGAAGGCGAACACCATCATCATTAAAAATCCTTGCCTATAACCTAAAACGCAAAGTGTTTAAAGACTATCTACCATATTACAAACGCAACCTGCGTGTTGCGCTGCCAGTGATGCTTACACAGTTGGGTGCGTCGCTGGTTGGTTTGTTTGACTCCATCATGGTAGGCCACTATTCAACCGTCGATTTGGCTGCGGTAAGTTTCTCCAACGCATTGTTTTTTACGGTTATGGTTTTTGCCATGGGTGCTCTCATGGGCCTCACTCCCCTCGTCGGATTTCAAGTTGGTAGTCTAACAGCGAGCGAAAGTGAGCGGTCTAACAGCGTGAGCGGTCTAACATCTAACAACGAGCGTAGCGAGTGGTCTGATTGCAGAGCAATC
>JAEIGA010017099.1_pt1 | contig 11043 bp, 15 predicted proteins | sample 9270691 | NCBI WGS metagenome assembly JAEIGA01 (sample SAMN17057246, study PRJNA624740) | gut metagenome | biome: biome; isolation source: fecal sample | host: Bos grunniens | place: China: Xizang | collected 2019 | reverse complement strand
GGATATACCCCTCCTTTCCGACCCCTTTTCCCATACGCCTGTATAGTGGTTTGTGTAGTGGTGAGGTGTATAAAAATTTAGACACTATTTTGATGAGTATTTTTTGTGTAGTGTATAAAAAAGTAGACAGTGCCATTAAATGACACTGTAATATATTTCAGATGTAAACACCTGTTGTTAAAAGCCTTTTAATTTCTTTTATTTCGGCAAGTGTTGCATTTATAGAAACATCAATAAAATCATTGGTTCTTACATATCCAGAAAAATGATTTAATGTATCTTTTTTAAGTGTCTCGTATCTGTCAACACTTGCATGAGGCCTAGACAATTCAAAATAAAAGCTATTTGTGAAAAGTTGCTTAGTGTCCAAAGGTTTAGTTATTGATTCGTTAGGATTCAATATATAAGGCACTGAATAACCTACAACACAATCTAAACTTTCAATTAGTTTATCATCTGAATAAATATTTATAATTGCGTTATTTTTTGAAATGTCTATTTTATATTCAATAATAAAGACAGTGTTTATATATTTACTGTCAATATTTATATTACCATAATAAGGCAATGACAATTTTATTGTAGTCTGATAGTCTCTACTATCACCATAAAAACCATTTAATTCTATTTGTGTGCTAAATGTGTATTTTCTTTCTAATACACTTTTGGCGGTTATTTGTGTTATTGTATTGCCTAAGGCAATAGCACTTGAAACATCTTCATTTACTTTAAATGGATAATGATATAAACCGATGATAAAATTGCCTAAATCTTCCAAATTGTAGAACACATCTGTATAGTCCTTGACAATATATCTAACTTGTTTAAGTTGTTCTAGATTATTTTCAGTTACTGAATAAATTTTAGTGAGTTTATAATCAATAATTGTAACATCTGCACCGCTATTACAATCGGCCAGAATTGAAGTAATTAAACTTGTTTCTATTCTTTCGCTGGAAATTCCATACCCGAAAACATCTATATATTTCACACTTGAAACCGTTCTAAATTGAAAAAAACATTCAAATTGGTAATTATCTTCCCCCGTATATTCTTCGCAAGGCACAATTAACGGCGATTCACTACCATATTCAATACTTAAATATGGGGTTTCTGTTAATCGTTGTGTTGTGTCTTTATGTGCAAAATAAAAATGTAATTCACCCCAATTTCCTATTTGCGTTTGCAAAGCTATCAAATCCAGAGTAATAGTTGTTTCGCCGTTTACATTGCTTGCGATTGTTTCCCCGCTAAAATCAGATTCTTTAATATATAAAAAAGCGTTTTTTGAATTCTGGATTGTTATAGTAATATCAGCCATTTTTAACCCCTTATTTATTGAACCGTTACAAGTATTATAGAATTATCGTTAAAAGGATTTTCGATATCTATTTTTGTTCTTTCAATTTTCTGTTTTTCCAGATATGACACATTTTCAGTATCAAAATTATTTTCACATTCAATCACTTCACATTGTGCATTCATTAAATCATTTTTGAATGTCGTTAAAACATCTTCTTTAAGTGAGTATTCAAATAAATCATTTCTTAATATTCTTTTATTTGAAATAAAATAATATTTACCGTTTATAAAGCAATAATTAGCATTTACATTTTCTTTAATTTTTATGTGCATATTAAAAATATCTACACTTTCCAGAAAAAGTATTGTTTTAGTAGCAACCAAAGTAATATTTTTATTTATTTTGTTTTCTAAAGAATTATTGACATAAAAAACGCAATTCATTTCAAATACTCCATAATAAAAAATAAGGGGCGGTTAATCGCCCCCTGTTTTTTACGGTTCTACATCTGCCACATAGAACACAACAAAGTTTTCATTAAGGTCGTTAAAATAACCCGCGTCAAACTTATACCAGTTACTAAAAAACTCTGCTTTTGGGTTGTAATTTGTTGTCACCCTACGGTCAAGGTTACATACACCCAAAGCGTCACGGTCAAACATTACACCCAGGATACCGCCTTGTGAAACTTCTTTTTTGGTGTTTCCGTCTGCGATTTCAACATCAATTTTAGAAGTATCTGCGAACGCGTAAGATTTTCCCGAGCCTTGCCAATATGGAACGGTTTCCGCTTTTGGAAGTGCCAAAAGTTCTTTATTGAAAGTGTCGCTTTCAAGATATGTTTTAGCACCCTGGGCAAATTCTGACAAAAGAACGATATGCAAAAGTTCTTTAGGTGTAAAACGTTCTTTTCCGCCACCGTTAAAAAGTGTTGACAGTGTGCCCAAACGGTCTGCATAAAGTGCAATCTGCATAGACGCATAACGCAAAAATTCGGGTGTTCTTACTGCCTTGTCTGCCGTGAGTGTCTCACCTGTCAAGTCATTGTAACCGCTCAAAAGGTTTACCGCCCGAACACCTGTTGAATCACTGTTGATTGTGTTTGCAATCATGTTATTGATTGTACGCATAACCAAAGAATCTATTTTAACGGTCATAGACTTGTCAACGGCATTATAAAGCATGGAGATAAAAGCGTTCAATTCGTTAGCACTGTTGAAAGATTCCTTAACTTGTTTTTCAGTAAATGAAAGTGGAATTTCAAAAGTGACTTTAGAATTAAAGAATTTTGCAGATACTGAGGGTTTATAGAAAATATTGGTGTCGTAACTTCTGCCGTTTTCAAGTTCCCATGATTCGTTTTCAGTAGCTTCAGGAATGTCAGCAGAAATTTTCTGTAAAACGCTTCCAAACTCCCATGAATCCATTACAACACTAGGTACTTTACCCCCATAAGGTCTGTTAACAAAAATTGTTTTCCCAATACGGTTTACAAGAGACTTTACGTAGTTATCTACATCAGTAACATTAAAAAGTTCTGTGCCAACATCGACAACGTTTGACAAATCTTCTTTTACTAGGTCTGTTTTTCCTGTGACTTCATCTGTCACACCATTAATGATTTCATAAATTTGATTTACTGTCATTTTTACCCCCAATTAATTAAAAGTCGGGATTTTCAACAAAATCCCAAGAATTGAAATAATAGCACTTCCAATAACTGACAATACATTAATAATATCTGTATTCATACCGCCACCTTAACCGATAAATCGATTGATTGTTTCTATAGCCACTTCCTTTGAAGGACTTGACACAATTGAAAGCATGTAATTACAAATCATAATAACGATGTTCAGAATCATTACTACAATACCTTTTCTGTTATTTTTCATTTCAAACCACCTTGTATATAATTAATACACCATAAAAATAAAATTGTCAAGTATAATAAGTTTGTTAAAAAATTATATAATTATTGTATAAGGGACTCTTATTGCGTTATTTCCTGGTACAACGCCGTAAGATTCAGAAAGTGATATAAATCCATCTGTGTTTACCGAAAGCCTGACTGTAGCATTATTTTTATAGTCAAGGCCTATAAAAGAAATTTCGAGTTTTGGCCTAAAGCTACATGAACCTAAAATGGCCGTCGAAACACTACCTACATTTTGAGCAACTATATTATTAAGAACAAACATTCCTGTCTGAATACTCCCAACTCTAACACGGTTTGCAATGAGATTATTTGTAGCTGTGACACCATCATTTAAAACAATAGTTTCATCTCGAAGAATAGTTGGTGTTAATAACTCATTTATAGCAGCAACAAGATTTATTTTGCTAGCCGTCAACAAATCAGTAAGATTTCCGATTTTTGAATCTGCTTGTGTTGCCGTCTGACTTGCTGTTGTTGCCGTCTGACTTGCTAATGTTGCCGTCTGACTTGCTTGTGTTGCCGTCTGACTTGCTGCCGTTGCCGTTTCGCTTGCCGTTGTTATCTCCGTTTCAAGCGTCTCGATGTCGCTTTCTGCCTGTGTAACACGCTCATCAAGTGCCATCAAATCTTCACTAGACGCAATACCCAACGATGATAAAGTTTTATTTCCTTGTAATGTAGTGCCGTTGATTTTCGGCTTGTTTGTCAAGTCATTATAATCACCAGTTCCGCCGCCACCACCGCCACCCGATTCGATAGCCCTAGCGATTCCGTCCGATGTTACCGCATTATTTGATCCCCTTGTTGGTTTAGTATCAAAATAGATACCACTATTTTTTAAAAATCCTTTCATAATATCTCCTTAAATTACGGTTAATTATATATCATAAATATTTACACAAGCAACTGACAAAACATCTTTTATAATAATTTTTATAAAATCATTGTTTCTGCTAAAATCAATCTGATTGACGGCATTTTGTGTTGTCGTCTTGCCGTTGCTATATGCGTTTGTTTCTGAATAAGTATGTAATGATTCGTCACTATCGCTAGCCGTTTCACTGTCAAAAGCATTTACTTTGTTTTCGGTTGCGTTTTCGCCGTTTCTGGAACTAGTAAGCGGCTTTTCTAAATCTGTTGTTAATGCTTTTTCTATTGCTCTTTTAATATCAAGCCAATTTTCAAAAAACATCATGTCAGAAATATTAACAATTCTTGCCATACATTCGCTAGCCGATTGATTATTGAAAACATTAATAAATCTGGATTGCAAAAATCTATCACCATACAAAAACGACAAGCAAGAATCTAGCGTGTTTATATCGTCTGTAGTCAGATTCTCACCAAAAAGACTTTGAAAATGTGATTGTTTAAGTTCGTTGTATTTTGCAAAAAAACCGCTTATGTCATTCACTTTTCCGATTGTGGCATTATTCATTTTTAACCCCCTGTCTTTCTTCCTTTTCTGTCTGTGTTTCGGTTTCCTCTTCCTTTTCCTCTTCCGTTTCGGTTTCCTGTGTCTGTGTTGCGTTGTCTACGCTTTCTTTTGTCATTTTCCAGACGCTAGACAAATCAACAGAAATATTTAAGCCGTATTTTTTATTTATTTCTGCAACGGCTATTTTTCTTTGTTCTAACATATCATCGGCAAGCGGGATTAAAATAGAAGTGTTTAAATCAACTTCATTTTGATTCAGTCTTTCCCTTTTCATGTTGAAATTGGCGTTAAGTCCAATTTCATTGTAAGCGGTTGCCTTTAAATATTGATTTAATTCAGTAAACTGTTGAATATAATTACTAGTACCCTGTATGTTATGAACTTTCACACCGTCAAGAAAAGTGTTTTCTGCAATACAAGAGAAATCGCCTTCAATCAATTTTTTAATAAAAATTTCTGCTGATTCTTTTGTTTTATTGTCACCCGCTGAAATAAGATATTGACTTCTTAAAACATTGGTGAGCATATTTATAGAAATTTCACAATCCCCACAAAGAACCGCATATCTGGAAAGAATTTCTGATAATCCTTTCATTCTGGAATCATTTCTAATCAATATACAATCATCACCCAATTTAAAAGTTTTTTCTAGTTTCAAATATGGATTAGATACGATACATTCAGTGTATTCATAATATTCATTTAACATGCCGCCTAATCCGCCCTGTAAAACAACAAACTTATTATTATACTTTGTAAAAATACAATATCCGTTTTCAGTCAGCATTTTTTCAAGTATTCGTTTTGGCACTGATTCGGGAAGATTTTCATAATGAAACATCTGATTGATTTTTATGAACATATCATCAAGATAATTACTTAAAAACCTATCTTTATTGTAAAGCAATTCTTTAGCAAACTTATAGTTAATATCTTTTCTTTTCATGTTTTAACCTCTTAAAATAATTTATACTATAATTCTTTTATTGTCTAGTTTTTGACACAAGCCAATAAATAATTATGTATCAATTCCCCCAAATCATTGGATTGATAAAATACCCTATTGCAAGTAAAAAACAATTTTATTTTACTATCCATTTTATCAATAGGATTTAAAAAAGTCTTGCGTGTCATATTATATGGCGTATAATCCAGAGTATAGACTAAATCCCCCTCTTTAATTTCTGTTGTTTTCGGGCGGATAAATAAAAATATATCGTCATTCTGATTTATGACATCGCAACCCACTTTTTTATTATTGAACTGAATAACAAAGCTAAAAATAATATTGCTAGGCTTTATTTTATAACCTTGTGGTAAATGTGGATAAATGGCAAGTTCCCACGCACCTTTAGTTATCATATTTAATCGTGGATTATCAAAAGCAAAATATTTATTGCTTTTTTTGCCGTCTTTTGTCGGATTGCAATATTCAACCGCTATTTTTAATTCATTGCCGAATGAATAAATATCAATATTCCCCTGTTTCATTTGTTCGATGTTTTTTAATCCCATTTCATCAAAATAAGGACAATATTTATTAACGGTATTTCCCAACATGAAAATTTTAATATTTTCCCTGTCTCTAATAATAGTACTTAATACATTCATAAAAATAACAAACTCATCGGGCAAATAATACCGCCGTGTTAAAAACTCGTCAAAAACGATGTTATAAACATTCGGGTAACTTGTCGATTTGTCATGCTCAACATCTGACAAGGCAAAGGCAAAACAAAACGGATCTTTATCCGCTTTCATTCGCCTTGTTTCCGTGTCATATTTGGCTAAATGCCACGCTCCACGGCTAAAAATAATAGTCTCATATTCTTCATTAGTCAGTTTTTTAACTGTGTCATTCTGGCACAAAGCATTAAAAACAGTGTCCGCCCTTTTGCCCTGTATGTCGTCTTTCCATCGTCTAATATATGCACCCTGTTTTTTTTCTTTTACATAATCTGTAAGGATCTTTTCAAGCGTTGAATAAGTTTTGCCATTGGAGCGTTCGCCGATAATAATATTATAATCGGCGTTTTCGTTAAGTATTTTTTTAAGGTTATAGTATTTATTTTTCATTTTTCTTTTCCCCCGTTACCAGATAATTATATAATTCTCTAGCGTCATTTGTTTTATAAATAACATTTCTTGTTATTATTTTTTTATTTTCTATCAGCATTTCGCCGATAGTGACATAATAACCAATATCTTTTTCTTCCCCTGTATCAATAAAATAAACATATTTATTATTGATTCTGTTTAATAATTGTTTCATTTACACCACCTATTTATATAATTTTTGTAATCCCTTGTAATAGTCTAAATACATTTTAGTAAGACTTAATAAATAATCTGTCTTTTCGAGATGTATATAGCTTAATTCGTGATAATATGATTCATTTCCTAAGTAATCAATTATAACCCCCTCTATCTCCCTGTCAATATATGTATGTGTCATTTTTCCCGTATGTTCTGAATCAACATACATTCCAGAATTAAAAAAATCAAAGGGATTTTGTTTATTTGCTATATAATCCCTACCCGATTTTTTAGACAACCCACAAACTGTAATTGTGATATTATCATCATGATTAACAATATAACGCTTTGCCCCCAAAGTTTTAAACTCTTTATAAAATCCGTCAAAATCCCAAACACCTAAAGGTTTTTCAATCCCTTTTATCGTTTTCGGTTTCATACTGTCAAGCGGTAAATTATAATGATTCAAACAATTTTCTAGTTTCTGGATAATCCATTTATTATATTTTTCAAAATACTCTTTGTGATTTTCAGCATTAAATATTTTAATACTGTCTGTATCTGAATAGATATAATCTGATTTGCATTCTTTTATGCCTGTATATAAATTATTTCTAGCGTATGCCGTACACCACACACCCCATTGATAAAACAAAAAGCGATTTTTATCTTTGTTATAATTATCTAGTTCAATATCAATAGAATTTTCGCTAGTTTCCCATTTGTCATTAAATGTTACTGTGTCATGTACAATAGAAGTAACACACATTCCATATATTGAATTTAACAACTCTTTACTATGTAAATATTCAACTTCTTTATTTTCTACCCCCTTTAATTCTGTCTTGCTTTTATACAAATATAAAATAGTTTCTATAATTTCTTTCGGCAAATAATCTTTTTTATAAATATACACTAACCCGATTTTTACATTTTCCCATGTATAAAAATCTTTAATATTAAGATAGTCTAATTCTGTTAAAGAAATGCTGATTTTATCAGCACTAACTAATCGGCCGTTATTTATTAAAGGGTTTTTAATGTTTCTGCATTTAGAAACGCTTATAATATTTTCCCAAAGAAAAGAGGATTTAATATTAATAAATGTCAAGTCCATTAAAACACAATAGTTAGAACAAAGTTTGTCTAATTCTTCAATAGAATTAACTTCTATTTTCATACCTTTTGACATCGGATATTTTTCAGAAATTAAAACAGTCGGGTAACTACTAGTAAAGTCGTATGATGTCACATTCTTACAGATTGTTTCTGTATACATAGCGTTACAATGAGTAAAACCGCCCGCAAAAGCATTTTTTAATAAAAAATATTCGGCTTTTTCAATCGTCAGTTTCTGGATTAAAAAATGATATTTTTTATTCTGGAAACATCTGGCACGGACAAACCGCCTTACTTTTCCTGTCTGTGTAAGCGGGATATTTTCAATATCACCCCATTCTATAATTTGTTCTGATATATAAGCAGTTACAATAAGAACATCATTAAAACAATAGCCTATTTCAGTATCATTTAAAGGCGTTTTTGAATTGCGTATTAAATTATAGTCCAAATCACCAACCATTTTTTTTATTTTGTGTGTCTGTAGGTTGTCAGCCAGAACCGCCAAAGAATAACCACTTAAACGGTATGAACATTTAAAAATAATATGTCTGTTTGTTTCTGCTTTTATGGGTTTTCTTTCACTATCGGCGAAAATATCAGCCCATTTAAACCACTTACAGATAAATTGAAATTCATAAGCCAGATTATGAACATAAACGACTAAATATCTTTTTTCAAGATTCAGAAACAAAGACAATTTATTTATAAAGTTCTGAAAATCGCCCCATGTTCTGCCATAAATTACATTATCATATATAGCAAATTGCCATATATACATAATAGCCTTTTTTATGCCGTCTTTTCTGTTTGATTTTTTATAATCATCGTTAGAAAAAATAATGCCTGTTTTTGTCTCATAAAATGATGTTGTTTCAATATCAAAAGAACAAGGCAAATTATAAAAAGTCTTGTTTCGGCTTTGTATAATTTGCGTTGTATCTATTGAGTTTAAAAAATCTTCTATTTGATTCAAATTAAAAAACATATTAAAAAAACCTGTCTAAAAAAGATAATTGGTCATATAGTTTATTTGTTGTTTCGTCTATTGCCTGTTGTAATTTGCTTTCAAGTTCTTTTGCATATTCATTAGAATCTTTAGCATAATCGCTTTCTGTTTCAATTAAATCGCTTTTTAAATTATCTAGTATATTTTGATAATGAAAAATATTTACATTTCCGTACTGGTCTATTTGTGGATTCGTTGCCAAATCTACAATTTTATTTGCACTTTCAAAGGGTATATCATTTAATCTTTCGGCTTGATATTTAATATATTGTCTTGCCCCCGTTGCAGTTGATGTAGGATTGTTTAAAAATGCTAAAGCCCTACCGTATTCATATTTCATCAATTCCCAATCGTTGGGATTATCTGGATTTAATCTACTAATACTAAAAACGCTATAGCCCTTGTTAGCCCCCCTTTCAGCATAAACCGCTTTTAATGCGGGCGAAGCTAATCTAGCTTTCTCGATGTTCTGGATTCGTCTGTTAGCTTGTTGTAATGTTTTTTGTATTTCTTTTTTTAATTCAGACGATCCTTTAAAAGCGTCTTTTATATCTTCCCTAAATTCTTTTTTACTCTGTTTAATGACAGATATAGAAAAAATATTACCGTTTTCTCTACTCATTATTTACCCCTAAATAAATATAGCACGATTAAAAAAACCGTGCTATATTTCTGATTCAGAAAATCAATTTATTAAAAAATTGATTCTTGCTTTTCGGCGGTTTCTTCTTTTGAAGTGTTAATAAACTCAATATCATAGCAAATATTATTATATTTACTTTTATACTGACGGAATTTAAGCGAGCATTCACCCCTTTTGATTGCTTCAACAGCTTCTTTATTTTTAAGCAATTCAGAAATTGTTTCCTTCTGGTGTGTCGGAAGATTCAAGATACAATCGTTAAGAATTGCATTAGGTTGCAAGCCATAATTTTCGGACTTTGTGAAAAAGAACCCGAAAACCTGTACAACATTTGTTTCGTCGTAAATGTCTTTGATTTTCTTAAAAGAAAATCCATCTGTTTTTTTGTTCCACTCAATTTTTTCAAACTGATTTTTATTAAACTTTGTAAAGTTCATAGACTTTACCCCCTTAAAATATTTTCATGTTTCATACAGAAACATTAAAAGCAAGTTATTTTTGAATCTTGCGAACTGTTACAAGATTCTTTATTTTCAATTCTTTGATTGTTACGGGCGTTAATTCACACTCAACAATCAAATTATGTTCAGTTTTTACAGTGCATTTAATTAAGTTTTCTTTCATTTTGCAAGCCCCTTAATCGGTATGATTGGAATATTTTTGAAATCGCCGTTTACTTCAACAGAGTAAAACGAAAAAGTATATTTATTCTTTTCGCAAATCTCATTAATGAAATTAGTAACAATAGCCGACAAATCGGATAGACACATTTCATTATCTAATTCTAAGGCAAGTTTTTTATTGCCTGTCAAATTGTAAAACATTAAAAAATGTTTCTGCATTTTATACCCCTTGCCGATTTTAAGGCAATCGGCTAGCCTTATAATTTATTATTCAATTTCACTAAAGATTTTTTGTATTTTATCACAAGTTAAAAGAAAATTATCTTGTGCCAAACATCCCTTAATTTTATCGCCATTTGAATTTTTTTCAAAAACCAGAATATATGAAGCACCTTGATATTTTTTCAAATAGTATTCGTGCTTTTCATTCTCTTTGAATCCAATACAAACACCGTCATTAAAAATCTTTGCAATCTGTTTATTTGTCATATTTAGCCCCCTTGTCTCTCGACATTTATAATATTAACGAATTAAATATTTTTTGTCAACAAAAAAATAAAAAAAAATTAAAAAATATCTTCACTTAATAAAATAATGTCTAATTTTTTATACACAACTATAAATTATAGTGTCTAAATTTTTATACACCTCACCACTACACAAACCACTATACAGGCGTATGGGAAAAGGGGTCGGAAAGGAGGGGTATATCC
>JAEIGA010017098.1_pt1 | contig 11044 bp, 7 predicted proteins | sample 9270691 | NCBI WGS metagenome assembly JAEIGA01 (sample SAMN17057246, study PRJNA624740) | gut metagenome | biome: biome; isolation source: fecal sample | host: Bos grunniens | place: China: Xizang | collected 2019 | reverse complement strand
TAATCTCTGCCTTGTTGAACATCTCAGGGATAACAATCATTGGGTAGTGGCAAGCTGAGCCGATACCAAATGCGAGGTGACCTGCTGAACGGCCCATAGCAGCTACTACAAACCAGTTAGCTGATGTGCGAGCGTCGTTGTAAACGGCACGACCGATAACGGTACCGCCCTCCTTAGCTGACTGATAACCGAAGGTTGGAGAGCCTGCTGGCAATGGAAGGTCGTTGTCGATAGTCTTAGGAACGTGGATGTTAGCAATAGGGTACTGCTTAGCCTCCAGGAACTTAGCTATGCGGTTTGCTGTTGAAGCAGTGTCGTCACCACCAACAGTTACCAACAGCTTGATGTTGTTCTCCTGGAAGAACTTGAGGTTGAAGTTCTCCTCGAAGTCCTTATCAGTTGGCTTGAAGCGGCTCATAGTGAGGTAAGAACCACCCATATTGAAAATCATATCTGACTTAGCGAAATCCATATCCTCGAAACGTGGATTTGAGTTGAACAAGCCAGAATAACCATAGTGCAAACCAATTACACGATAACCCTTTGCAAGGAAAGTCTTGGCTACTGAGCCAACGACAGTATTCATACCTGGTGCTGGACCACCACCCGTAAGAATAGCAATAGCTTCTTTCATAGTGTTGTATTATTTAATGTGATTAGTAATCTCTTATTAATTACGCGACAAAGATAATAAATGATAATCCAAAATTCAAAATTCAAAATTCAAAATTGTCAGTGATCGCTCCGATTTGCAAGACTTAACACCTCAAGCAGCTTGTCGCACATAGCCTCCCACGAGAAACGCTTCCGTTCCTGGGCGAAATTAGCCTTCATACGCTGAAGGGTGTCGCCCTCGTATAACTGTCGCATAGCAGCTTCGATAGCCTCCTCAGTGGGCTCGCAGGTTAAACCTACTACGCCATCTGGGACAATCTCTGCAAGACCTCCTACGCGTGTGACAATCATCGGCACTGAGAAGTTGTATGCAATCTGTGTCACACCGCTTTGTGTCGCTGTGCGATAGGGTAGTACAAGTGAGTCGGCTGCCGAGAAATAATAACGTACATCCTCGTCGGCGATGAAATGGTCGTGGAGGATGACACTATCCTTCAGCCCCAACTCCTCAATGAGGGAGATATATTTCTCGCGTGAGGTGTAAAACTCGCCTGCGATAAGCAGTCGCCTCTGCTCGGGCATCCAGCGTCGCCAGGCACGCATGAGCAAGTCCAGACCCTTGTAGTCGCGGATAAGTCCGAAGAAGAGGGTATAGTCGTAGTTGCTATCAAGTCCTAACCGACGTTTTGCTTCAGCACTCTCCACGGCTGAGCCAAAATGCTCAAACATAGGGTGTGGCGAGAAGATGGCAGGGGCAGAGGTATAGGCTGTAAGTTCGCTGTGTACCTGCTCCGACATATAGACAAAACCATCGACAGCACGCAGATAGTAGCGGTTGAAGGGTTTGTCAACGAAGTGATGTTCGTGGGGCTCTACGTTGTCAATCTGGCAGATGACTTTTGTCACTCCATTGCGACGTGCTATGCGTGCCACGGTGCCAAAGCAGGGAGCCATAAATGGCGTCCAATACTTCATCAGTATCATATCGGGGCACTCTCGCTTGAGGCGGTAGCCTAAACGAATCCAGTTGATTGGATTGACGGTGTTGACAACACGCTCGATATGTAAATCTTCTGGTGCGGGCGAGTCGGTATATTGTGTCTTGCCCGGGAAGAGAAGAGATGGGTATTGAACGGTGAAGGTGTAAATCTTTACCTCGTGTCCACGACGCTGGTATTCGCGTGCCATAGTGTGCATTATCGACGCCAATCCTCCACGATAGGGGTGTGCCGGACCGAGTATTACAATCTTCATATCGTTATTTTTGGAATTTCATAGTATAATTGCGTAGCCACTTCATAGGGTATCCTCCCAGGCACTTGGCAAAGGGGATGAAAAGACGGAACCACCAATCGGGCACCTTGCATCGCTGACCGCGGAACATACCGTTCAAGCCACGACGTGCACAACTCTCGGGCGACATCAAAACGCCTATCTTCAGTCCGAAACGCTGCAGCTTGGGCGAAAGACCATAGAGGTCGGTAGCGATACCTGCAGGGCAGATGGCTGTGGCTGTTACGCCCGTACCCTTCAGCTCCTTGGCAAAGGCTACGGTGAAACTCTTAAGGTATGCCTTACTTGCACTATATAGAGCTAATCCGGGGTAGGGCATCCAGATGGAGTAGGAGGACATATTGAGTATCCTGCCGCCACCACGCCGAATCATATCGGCTGCGTAGAGACGTGAAGTCTTGGTTGCTGTGAGGGCGTGAAGGTATATTATTCGCTCGATACGCTCCTCGGGTGTTGAGAGGATGTCGCAGAAAGAGAATATACCGGCATTGTTGACCAATACGTCAATCTTGATGCCTTCGCTCTCGGTCCACGCAAAGAGCTCATCGCCCGCGGTAGTGGTAGCCAAATCTTTGGCTAAATTACGCACCCAAATCTTGTCGCTCACACGCTGCACCTCCTCGGCTGTGGCAGCGAGCTCCTCTGCCGCCGATGATACCATCACGACATTGTAACCCAACTTTGCCAATCGCAAGGCATAGCAGCGACCTATGCCACGCGAAGCACCTGTGACGAGGGCAGTCTTTGAACCTGGTGTAACTTCTCCGCGTGCCATTACTTGATAGAATTAAGTTCCTTCCACAGCTTCTTCGGAATCTCCTCCGAGCAGTTGTGGCAACATTTCATATCGACAGAGTACATACGTGCTATGCAGTAGTCGCGATGGTCACAGCCCGAACGGGTCGTCATATCGCCCTCTCGCATCTGGTTGACAAAGGCGGGGTTGTTGATCAGTGCACGTGCCATCTGCACCATCTCGAAACCCTCATCAAGGACCTTCTCGATACCCTCGCGAGAGACCAAACCACCGACATATACCAACGGACCCTTCAGTGCGGCACGGAACTTCTTGGCATTCTCCAGGAAGAAGCACTCCTCGAAGTCGTACTGCTTAATCATCCACTGACCGAAGAGTGACACGACAATCTTCTGTGGCCACTGACTCCAAGGCATATAGTGTCCCATAGTCTTGGTCGGTATACGACCACGCATAACTGCCATAGGGGCTTTTGACACGAAGCCCGATGAGAGAACGATACCGTGTACACCAAAGGTCTCTATCTGCTTCGCTATCTCGATAGACTCGGGAATCTGGATGCCTCGCTTGAATCCATCCTCCATATTGTGCTTGACGAGAACAGCCATATTGCATCGTGCAGCCTGCTCCATAACCTCCTCCAAACACATATTCATAAAACGCATACGGTTCTCCAAAGAGCCACCAAACTCATCGCGACGATGGTTGGTGTAAGGCGAGAGGAACTGCGAGATGAGGTATCCGTGTCCTGCGTGCACCTCCACAGAGTCGAAGCCCGCCTCGTGAGCTGTTACCACAGCACGACCGAAGTCCTTTGCCATCTCGGGAATCTCCGAGCGACGCAGCTTGCGGTGGAAGGTGGGGGAGTAAAGGTTGAAACCATTGGATGCCGACACGGGAAAACTGCCAGCAGTAGACCAATGGGTCATATTGCCACAGTGACCTATCTGCACACCAACGGCAGCACCCTCGGCGTGGACAGCGTCGGTGATGTCGCGTAGAGCAGGGACAATCTCATCGCGGAGCCATAGCTGGCTGTTGAACGAGACACCACTGCGGTTGACCGAGGCATAGGCGAGGGTAGTCATACCGACACCGCCACGAGCTACACTGACGTGGTAATCTTTCAAGGCTTGTGTTGGACCGAAGTCCTTGCCCATAGACTCAAAGGCAGCCGAACGTATGACGCGGTTGCGAAGTGTCACGGGTCCCATCTGATACGGGGTAAAGAGCTTTGAATCTTTCATATCTGTTGTTTTTTCTTTAGTCTAATAGATGAAAGGGATGATACGTTTACGCTTGAGTGAGGTAAACTCCTCGCCAAACTCCTTCTCGTAGCGTTTATAGAGCGAGAATGAGCGTGGAGCGAGGTTGGCAAATGTCCACCATACGAAGACCAGACCAGCCCACGAGAGTGAAGCTATGGCAAAACCTGTCCACTCCAGCAACTCTCCAAAATAGTTTGCCGATGAGACGTAGCGGAACATACCGCCCTTGGGTATATAGTGGCGGGTATCACCCTCCTTACGCAGATGGCGGATGATATAGTCTGATTGCCAATTGATAAACATTCCTGCAAAGAAGAGTGTTATGCCGATGTATATCCAGGGCTGAGAGGACCAATCGGCGTAATAGCCCTCGGGAGCGATGTAGAATATCCATCCGCCCTGCATCAGTGCATTGAGGGTGTTGAAGGTCATACCCATCAGTACGATGCCAAGTGGCATCTTGGAGTTGCCTCGCATCAGCAGAGGGAAGATGAATGAGCGTTGGAAGTAGTGTAGCTGAAACATTGCAAACAGAGTGAGTGGTACTGCATCCCACATCCTGTCGGACATTGCCCAAAGGATTGACATAGCGATGAAGACAGGCGACTCCATCAGCACCCATCCTACCTTGTTCGGTACGGGAGGACCGTAGCGGCGGTCGAATAGATAGCCGTAGCCAGCCTCAAAAAACTGCAGTGCAATGAATACGAATATGGCGATGACTGCCATCACTATCAGAAACCAATTATATGTTTCGACTAAGTTTTCCATAGGTTACTAATGTTTCAACCTACAAATATACGAAATTGAAATTCAAGATTCAAACATCCCTCGCCAAATTGTCCCAACATAGGTGTAAATATGGCATCTATGTTTGCGAATTAAATTTTTTTAACTAATTTTGCACTCGCTTACGAGCAAGTGATTGAGCTATGGTGTAATGGTAACACTGCAGATTTTGGTTCTGTCATTCTGAGTTCGAATCTCGGTAGCTCAACAGAAAAACCCACCTTTTTAGGTGGGTTTTTTGTGTCTATGTGGGCGTTGTGTTGTTATCTAATGAACGAGCCACTCCACGAACTCTTGTTGCCACAACCATCGCTTACGGTGATTGTTATGTCGTGCTTCTTGCCACCCTCAATCTTCTCATCCACAAGGCTCACTGCTGCCACACCGCGTGCGTAGTCAATAGCTACCCACCGTCCATCGATGGTGATAGAGTAGGATGATACACCCGAGAAGTCATCCTTCAAGGCGAAGGCTACTGTCTTGTTTGACGAGAGGTCGGCTCCGTCGGTGAACTTAGGTGTGATGGTGGGGGCTTCGGTGTCGCACGTGAGGCAGAATGTGCCAAACGATGAGGTCTTGAGAGTGACCTTGCCATCCTGGTTCTTACCTCCCGCATAGACCATCTCCTGATTGTTGTTGACCGAAGCGATGACCACCTGCTGTGGTGCTATATCCGTGGCGGGGGCTACAAATGAGAGTGTCATAGCCTTGTGCAGCGGTATGTTCTTGCTGCCGACAACATAAGCCTCGCTAAGCTGAGGGCGTGTTGTGGAGCTCTTGACGGGCTGTGTCGTACGCGTGATTTCCACCTCCTTGGTCTCGTATAATGCACCCGAGGGGATTGTGATGCTGATATCCTCGAATATAGCATTAAACTGCTTGTTATAATAGGCTATGTTGGTTGAGGTGATGCCCACAGAGTGGAAGCACTCATTGTCGGGCTTGCCGATAATCTCAAACTGCAATGTTGAGGTGTTTATGCAGTCGTCGGTAGCCGTAATGGTGATGCTGCGTCGCTCGCCCTCGGTGGTGGTTATAACGCCACGATTGACAATCTTGCGGTACAATCTATCGATACATCCCTGCTCCTTGGCGAGTCGGAAGACCTCGTTGCGAGAGGAGCGTTGAAGAGGGTAGTATGCCACAGAGTTGCAGTAGCGGGTGATGTCGAACGTGAAGCCATCGATGCGGTATTCGTAGAAGAGCTTGCCATCAACAGAAGCCTCCAGATGATAGACGCCGTAGCGATTCTGCGTGTCGTTCTTGCGGTCGCTGACCTCGACGATGAAGTAACCCTTACGACCAACTTTGATAGGGGCGGTCTGCTGAGGAGTGTAGAGTGTTCCGTCGTGTTGCAGGTCGTAGGATGTGATGCGTGAGTGGCGAGGCACGCCACCTACGCTGTCTACCTCTACATAGTGCAATCGCTGGATGAGGGGAGCAATATCATCCTTGGGTATAATAACGCCCGAGGCGAAGATATTGAGTGTCTTCTGGTCCTTCAGGTCGCGTATCTCATAGTGGAGATGTGGTCCGCCCGAAGAGCCACTATTGCCCGAGAGAGCTATCGTATCGCCCTGCTTTACGGGGAAGGTCTCATCGGTAAGATAGAGGTCGACGCGGTGCTTTTTCTGGCGATGACGCTCCTTGTAGACATATTTGGCTATGTCGCTGCGAAAACGCTGAAGGTGACCATAGACCGTCATCGTGCCATTAGGATGGTTGACATATAGAGCCAGACCGTAGCCCGAGGGAGCCTGGAAGATGCGGCTGATATATCCGTCGGCAGCAGCCACGATAGGCTTACCCTCGACACCATTGGTCTTGATGTCGATGCCCGAGTGGAAGTGGTTGGTACGCATCTCACCAAAGTTGGACGAGTGGAGCCCTGCCACATCCTTCACGGGGAAGACATAGTAGGCAGGCTCGAGCTGTTGAGCCCGAGCCATACCACAGAGTGCTACCATTGCAGCGGCAATGGCTATTTTTCTTAGAATGTTCAATCTGAGTAACTATTTCTTTACGTTAGGCAACTCCAGACCATAGCCCTTACGCTTGTCCTCAATCTTGAGCCAGAAGCCGAATACGAGGGCTGCGATACCGCACGAAGCGAAGACAATCATCGGAATGGTATATCCGCCTGTAGCCACGTTGAGCTTACCGATGATGATAGGCATCAACAGCAGACCGATATTCTGAATCCAGAAGATAACACAGTATGCAGAGCCGAGAATCTTCTCGTCGATAATCTTTGGTACTGATGGCCACAAAGCAGCTGGCACAAGGGCAAACGATACGCCCAGAATAGTGATGAGTGCAACAGCCAATGCCTGGTTTGGAACTGCAGGCAGCAGGAATGCAAAGCTGAGGTGGCAAGCAATCATAATCATAGCACCGCAGATGAGCATCGTAGCACCCTTACCCTTATAGTCGAGCAGTGCACCCAGGAAAGGAGTGAGCACCATAGCCAAAACAGGGAATACGCTGACAATCTTACCTGCAGCAGCCTCTGTGATGCCCAAGGTGTCCATCATAAAGTCAGGAGCAAAACGCTGGAATGGGAAGATAGCAGAGTAGTAGAGTACGCAGAGAAGAGCTACCAACCAGAACATCTTGCTTGTGAAAATCTTGCCCAGGTCGCGAATCTGGAACTCCTCGTCTGAAGACTTCTCCTCGCTCATCTCACCTGCAGCGATAAGCTGGCTGTCGAGCTTGCGATCCATAAAGGTGAAGACGGTGTAGCTCAGCAAACCGATGATGAGCAATGCGGTGTAGAATGCCACAGGAGCAGTGATAACGTCACCAAATGCATCAGAGATTGCTGGTGCAGTCCACATAACTGCAAATACACCCAGACGAGCGATAGCCATCTCCAAGCCCATAGCCAAAGCCATCTCCTTGCCCTTGAACCACTTAGCGATAGCCTTCGAAACGGTTGTACCTGCCATCTCGCAACCGCAACCGAAAATCATAAATCCAAACGATGCGAGCTTAGCTGAGCCAGGGAAATCTACCCACCAGCTGTTGAGCCAGCCGCAGAGAGCAGTAGCCTGGAACCAGTCGGTAACGGCAATGAACTTAATAACAGCACCACCGACCATCAAACTTGCAGAGAGGATACCTGTGAAGCGGATACCCATCTTGTCGAGGATGATACCTGCGAAGATGAGGAAAAAGACGAACACATTGAGGAAATACTCCGAAGCGGCATAGGTGCCGAATGTGTCGCTGTTCCAATGAAGAATCTCCTCTACGGTTGTCTTGATAGGCGAAAGCATATCGACAAACATATAGGCAAAGAACATCATCAATGCCACCAGGATAAGTGCCGACCAACGAGCTGCGGCACTATCGTTTAGCTTGTGTTTAATTGTTTGAGTCATAGTGTTTTATGTTTAATGAATTGATATATCTCCTCCGTAGAACTTCAATGCCTCGTAGGCATTCTCGATACCCAGCTCGCCCGCCTTCGAGAGGTCCAGACAGCCCTTGCGTGTATCCTTCATAAATATCTGCACCAAGCCACGGTTGAAGTATGCCTCGCCAAACTGAGGATTGAGCTCAATAGCTCGGCTGTAGTCCTCATACGCCTCGGGCAGACGGTTGGATATGGCGTGCAGGTTTGCTCGGTTATAGTAGCTGTATGCGTAGTCGGGGTAGAGCTTGATAGCCTTGTTTATATCCTCCATAGCATCGTCATAGTTGTACTGTCGTGTGCCACTGTTGTGCAGTCGCTTGGCAGGGTCAGAGTCGATGGTTATTCGCTGGTACGAGTTGTCGATAGAGGATATGAAGTCAATCATCTCGGCACGCGTCGTAGAGCGATTGATATAGAGGAACGGATTAGACGGATTCTCGGCAATAGCCACCGTAAGGGTGTTAACTGCCGCCGTATACTGCTTGATCTGTGATTGCAGGACACCTCGCTCGAAGTAGAGTATCCAGTTGCCACCCTCAGCCCCTATCCTGCGATTTATCTCCTGCTCACGAAGTATGAGCGAGTCGGTGGCGATGTTGCTCTCGTCACGTGACATCCACAAATCGTCAGTCGAAACTCTGATCTTGAAGTCAGCCTCACGCTGTGAGTGATATAGGTCGGAGCGTGCCATCATCGTAGAGTCGGCACGTGTGATGGTGAACTTGAAGAGTGGTATGAGTCGCATAGCTACGTCGCTCGGAGCATTATGCTGACGGCTGTGCTCGAAGCTCTTGGTGAGTTTGGCATCAAACGAGAGCAGTTTGTCGAACTTCTGTGTAGTGTCGGCATAGACCGAGTACGAAGAGTCAATCTTCAGGCGTGAACGGTGCTCAGCAATCTTCTTCTCACCCATCTGTCTATCCTGCTTGGCACGCTTCATATCGCCAAGTGTCATACGCATATAGCTACGATTGAGGTAGGCGTTGGCAAAGTCGGGGTAGAGCGAGATAGCTCGCGTATAATCCTCGATAGCAGCCTCTATGTTGCCTATCTGGGAGTGTATGCCCGCACGATTGTAGTATACCAGCACATTGTCGGGCGAGTATTTGACAACCTCGTTATAATCCTCCAGAGCACGGTTGTAGTCGCCTATCTGCGAGCGAACGATGGCTCGGTTGAAGTAGGTGAGCGATGATGTGGAGTCAAGTGCTAAGACCTTGTCAAAGTCGCCTAAAGCCTGCATAGGGCGGTTGGTGTTGGCAAAGATTATAGCACGGTTGAAGAACGATGCCACATAGGTGGAGTCGTGCGAGATGGCAGTGTCCAAATCCTCCAATGCCTCATCATAACGCTTCTGCTCCATAAAGAGCATACCTCGGCGGTTATATCCGTCGGGATTCTCACGATTGGTGCGTATGGCGGTGGAGAAATTATCATAGGCAGCGGTGGTATCCTTCAGCTGAAGGTAGCATATGCCTCGGTTGATGTATGCGTCGGCAACCTTCTTCTCCTGGCGGATGAACATATCGAAGTCGCCTATAGCCTCCTCAAACTGCTGATTCAGCAGACGTGTTACGCCACGGCTATAGTATGCTCCCGGAACGTCGGGACGCAGCTCGATAGCCTCGTGGAAGTCCTTTAGTGCATCGTCGTAATTACCTAAGCGAGAGCGTGTTATGGCTCGGTAGGTATAAGCATTGGTGAATACGGGATTGTGTTTGATAGCCTCCGTGAAGTCGGCATCGGCACCCAGCAGGTCGTCGAGGTTGTATTTGGCAATGCCTCGCAGGAAATAGCCTTCGTAGGCATCGTCGTCGAAACGTAGCAGTACGTTGAGTGTGCGGATAGCTTCGTGGTAGTCATTATTCATCATAAAATGACGTCCCATATAGAAGAAATAGTCCTTGTTATACTGCGAAAAGGCTGTGTTGGCACTTACGATAAGCACCAACGATACAATCGCTCTAATCAGAAATCTTCGCATATAACCTCTACTAAACCTCTCAATAAACGTATTTCACGCCACTTTATTGCCTACTCCTGCTCATAGCCGAAGCGACGCAGCTGTCGCTCGTTGTTACGCCAATCCTCCTGCACCTTGACAAAGAGTTGAAGGAAGACCTTCTTGCCTAAGAAACGCTCCATATCCTCGCGTGCCTTCTGTCCCACACGCTTGAGTTTCTCGCCCTTGTGACCTATGACGATGCCCTTCTGCGATGTGCGAGCCACATATATCGTCGCCGAGATGCGGTCGATGGTCTCCTCCTCCTTGTATGAGTCGATGCCAATCTCGCAGCAGTAGGGTATCTCCTTGTCGTATGACAGGAGTATCTTCTCGCGGATAATCTCCGAAGCGAAGAAGCGGAGTGTCTTGTCCGTCAGCGTGTCTTTGTCGTAGTAAGGCTCACCCTCGGGCAGACGCTCCAGAATAGCATCCAGAACACCTTTGAGGTTGAACTTCTCGCGTGCAGAGACGGGGATAATCATTGCCTCGGGCAGTCGGTTGCTCCACTGCTCGACCAACTCCTCCAAGTGCTCGGGTGTGGTGAGGTCAATCTTGTTGATGACAACGATAGTGGGGATACCTGTGCGTATGATGCGGGCTATGACCTCCTCCGAACGATCACTCTGCTCGACAGTGTCAGTGACGTAGAGTATCACGTCGGCATCGTCAACAGCTCCATTGACAAAGCTCATCATCGACTCCTGGAGCTTGTAGGCAGGCTTGAGGATACCAGGAGTATCGGAGTAGACTATCTGGAAGTCCTCGCCATTGACTATTCCCATTATACGGTGGCGTGTGGTCTGTGCCTTCGATGTGATTATCGACAGACGCTCGCCCACCAAAGCATTCATCAGTGTAGACTTTCCCACGTTGGGATTACCGATGATATTTACAAAACC
>JAEIGA010017097.1_pt1 | contig 11044 bp, 10 predicted proteins | sample 9270691 | NCBI WGS metagenome assembly JAEIGA01 (sample SAMN17057246, study PRJNA624740) | gut metagenome | biome: biome; isolation source: fecal sample | host: Bos grunniens | place: China: Xizang | collected 2019 | reverse complement strand
TTCGCGAACGAATGCCTGTGCCAGAACGGTTGCGGTGGTCGTACCGTCACCTGCGGCATCATTGGTCTTTACAGCTACCTGACGGATCAGCTGTGCGCCCATGTTTTCGAAAGGATCGGGAAGTTCGATCTCCTTTGCGATGGTAACACCGTCGTTGGTGATGAGGGGAGCGCCGAATTTCTTATCAAGAACCACGTTTCTGCCCTTGGGGCCGATGGTGGACTTTACAGCATTTGCAAGCTGGTCAATACCTGCCATCAATTTATTTCTGGCTTCAATGCCGTAGATCATATCTTTTGCCATGACAAATTCCTCCTTAGTCTACAATAGCGAGAATATCGCCCATTCTAACGATTACGTATTCCTGACCCTGGTACTTAACCTCAGTACCTGCGTACTTGGACATAATGACCTTATCGCCTACGGCAACGGTCATTTCGATCTTATTGCCGTCCACTACACCGCCGGGGCCTACTGCAACAACTTCGGCTACTTCGGGCTTTTCTTTGGCAGCACCTGCCAAAATGATACCGGAAGCGGTGGTTTCCTGCGCTTCAACCATTTTGAGAACGACTCTGTCGTTAAGGGGTTTCAACATCTTCTTCATTCCTCCTGAAGTAATTTACTTTTTATCGAATTAGCACTCATCGTGCCAGAGTGCTAATCTCTTTGGTATTATTATACCCCGGACACTGGAAAATTCAAGCAATTACGGCTATTGTTAACACTTTTTTCACATATTTTACAGGGTAATGGTATCGTTTTCCTTCCGTTCCAAAAGGCCGGAACGCAGGATGGCACCGAAAATCTTTGCTTTGATATCGGGATTTTCCTTTGCCAAGGTCTTGATAAGTCCCTTTACGTCCTCGCGGGAGGTATGCTTATCTGCAGGGCAACCCGAGGGACAAACGGGCATGGGATTTTTATTGGCAAAATACACCAGTTCTTTTTCCTGCGCGTAGAGGAAGGGGCGAATCACGGTAATTCCCGTTTTGGTCAATTCCGTGACGGGCAGGAAGGTATCGATCCGCCCTGCATAAAACAGATTCAGCAAAAACGTGTCGATCAGATCGTCCTTATGATGGGCAAGGGCGAGGAAATCGCATCCCATTTCTTTTGCGCTGTCGCACAAGATTCCGCGCTTCATTTTGGCGCAGAGGGCGCAGGGATTCTTTTCTTTGCGAACGTCGAAAATGATTTTTCCGATCTCGGTCTTTACGACCTTATATTCTACGCCAAGCTCCTCGAGATACCTTGCAATGGGCAAATAATCCGCCCCTTCAAAGCCAAGATCCACGGTCACCGCCTTCACCTGAAAGCGGGAGGGGTGGAATTTGGACAGATGGGCAAGGGCGGTCACCAGGGCAAGGGAGTCCTTTCCGCCGGAAACACCGACGGCAACCTTCGCCCCCTCGGGGATCATATGAAAATCGTCAATCCCCTTGCGGGTGATGGACATCAGCTTCTGTATGGTCATCGCGCTCTCCTTCCTCGGGATTGATCTCATCCTGCGCAGGGGGCAATACGGGAACGGGCTTCTCGGGAAAGAGCTTATGCCCTTTTCTTTCCCAAATCACAAGTCCGATCAAAAGGAGGATCGCAACCAGAGAAATCCACCGTCCCTTGGCATAGCCTAAAGGAGAATAGGAGAATTCCACGGTATGCTCTCCTTCGGGAACGTAGATTCCCACGAAGGCATCGGCAAAGGGTTTGATTTCCGCAGGCTTACCGTCCAGAAGCACCTGCCAGCTATGAGCAGGCTCCATGGGGATGGAGGTATACAGATAACCGTCCTTCTGCGCGTTCACCTTTCCCTTTACGTAGGTATCCTCAAAGGTTTCGATCTCCATTTTTCCGTCCTTGAGACGGGCAAGACCCTCCTGCCAAAGCTGTTCGTTCAAGGTGCAAACGTAAAAGACGGCGCGGTCCTTGAGCTCTGCATCCAAATCTTTGTCAATGAATGCGCGCAGGGTAAAGGTTTCGTTTTCAGAAAAATTGCCTGCGGAGAAGAACATGGGGTACTCGTCGAATTGATGCCAAGCGTTATTCACCTGAAGATAGGTGGCTTTCGGAACGTCGGCAAAAATGTAGACCATGCCGGAATCGGGAAGTTGAACGGAAAGGTTCAGCATTCGGCTCGTTTCCCCATCGGGAAGCGGGGGCGCGTGATATTCATAATAACCGAGACCAAGCTCCTCGGCAGTCAGATTCAGATGCATCGCCTGCTCGGTGGGAACAACGGTGAAAAGATCTCCCTCCAGACCCGTCATCGCGCGGAAGAGCTCATTCTGGCGCTCATAGGGAACCTGAGACATATCGAAGGAAAATTCGCCGCCTTCTTTCTCGATCATAAAGCCAAGCCCTGCAAAGCCCTGATTCTCATAGAGAGCTACGGTTTGATCGTTGCCCGCAGGCACGACACAAGTCAGATCGGTATCGGTCAGCGTTCCGCTCTTATTGATCAGATACTTGATGCCCAAGGCGGTATTGGAAAGCGGGGTTCCGTGAACGTAAACAAAGCGGTTGCTACCGGGATCCGCAGGCATTCCAAGTCCCTGCAGAAAGGCAGACACGTGGCAATTTGCCGAAGAGGCAAACTGAGAGATGCCGTTGTAATCGTAGAAGCAGGAGTCATTGAGACTGCGCCACTCGGTGGTTTCCAGACGGTAAAAATCTTCGGAAAACTCTTCCCTGCCCTCTACCAGCTCTGCAAGTTCCCGCACCTCTTCACCGATTTCCAAATCGTAATAGCCGGAATAACTGCTGGTGCCAACGGCTTTTGTTCCGATCCAGGCGGCAGCCACGGTTTCCACCGTAAGAACCGCACAAACCGCCAAAGCCAAAAATCTGCGGGGGAGGATTTTCGTCCCGTACAAGACGGCAACGAGAATTCCGATCACAAATACCGAAACACTTGCCACGATGGCAGTGGTGCTGTAATAGTCGAAGGCACAAAACGTGGCAAGACCTGCAAAGAGGAACATACCGATGGCATCGATATAGTCAAAATCATCCATTCCGATCTTGTAATACCGATACGCCATAACCACCACCGCAAAAGCGAAGAGGAAGGCAAAGCGGTACGGAATCATATTGGTGAAGTGCATACCGTGCCAAAAATAATTCAGCACGCTGAAATTCATGGAAAACAGCAGGAATGCCAAAAGCAGGAAGGCGCAGATTTTCTCCTTGAAACCGATCTTCTTCGCCCAAAGGTAGGCAAAAGCAAAGAGAGAAAGGATCGCCGCCGTTGCAAGATTGGGAAGACCGTCCATTACGGCAGGCTCGTGGAAGGAGATAAGGGGGGCGAAAAGGTCGCGGATGGATTCGTAAAAGGATACGTAAAGACCCGTTTCACCGCTGGTTGAAGCGGTATTCAAAAGTCCGAAGAAGGCGGGAAGCAAAAGCACCGCCGATACGCACGCACCCCAGATACTTGCCAGAGCAAAGCGAAATCCTTTTTTCAGAAAATCGATAAAGCGAACCTTATCAATCACACAGAGGATGAAAAATACAAGCACCGTGAAGACACAGCACATATAGCCGATATAGTAGTTGGAAAAAAGGCTCAGGGCGAGGGTAAAGATATACAAGCTGCTTTTTCCCTCACGGAACAGTTTTACGGTTGCAAGGCAAAGCAGGGGGTAAAGGGCAACGGTATCCAGCCACATATTGTTCCAGAAATACCCCATCATATAGCCGCTGAGGGCATAACCCATCGAAAAGAACGCCACGGAAAAGCCGGCATTCTTCATTGTTTTCTTCAAAAACAGACCCATAAAAAGTCCTGCGAGGCCTACGCGAAGGATCACAAGGAATTGGAACAGCAACCGAAAATCCCGCTCGGGTGCCAGAAGCACCAAAAGATTCAAGGGGCTGGAGCCGTAATACGAAAGCATCGACAGGAAGTTGGTACCCATTCCCATAGACCAATCGTACAAAAGGCTTGTTCCATCGTGAAAATGATCCCAAAGCTTCAAGAGGAAGGGATAGTACTGATGCCAACCGTCATAGTTGATGATCTGATTGTCACCAAAGGGGTAAAGTCCCTGAACGGCAAGGCAGATAAAGAAGGTCAGAAATGGCAACAAAAAAGAAAGCAGAATGGGCAAATTCCCTTTTCCTTTTTCTTCCAAGTAATGCCAGAAAAGACTTGTTTTTTTCGGAGCGCACGGCTCGGCACTTTCGCTCTTTACTTCTTCCGGGACAGAGTCTTCAGCGAGCAGCTGCATTTGTTCCTGATCCATAATCGGTTCCTTTCGATATAGAAGAAAAAAGGAGGCTCGTTCCTCCTTTTTTTCTTTTACTGATAAATCTCAAACATCGCCTTGGCGCGTTGTGTGCTGATGGCATAATAGGAGCTGTTCTTTGCGCCGGGAATACGCGTATAGGTCTGTGTATACGTGGAAACGCCAAACATCATTTCCCCGAGTTCCTTCAGATCCCCTGCATCAAAATCCGTTTCGCAGTTATAGTACATATTATTCAGGATCGCATCCGCGCGGGTCAAATTATCCGGCTTCAAAAACGTTACGCAAAATGCACGGGCAAAGCCGAGCTGGGTGTCCTCTCTTCCCTCTATACCGTCGGAATAACCGCGGTAGCAGAGCATCTGAAGCGCCTGATCACCGCTGAGCTTCTGCTCTCCTGCCTTCAAATTGATCTTCAAATTCTGGTAAGGATCGTAATAGTACATGTTGGTAGGCACCTTATAGGAAATACCACCCAAAATATCGATCAGATTAGAGATGGCGGACATAGGCATAGCCGCATAGTAATCCGCAGCCACACCGGTTTCTTGCTGAACGAAGTTCTTATAAAAATTGATGCCGCGAGAGCCGTACAGAGAGCCAAGCTCGTACTTGTTCGTTCCCTCGGAAACCTCCGTATCGGAAGGAATCAAGGCAACGGTCGCCTGCTTTTTGGTAGCATTGATACCAACCAGAAAGATGGCGTCTGCATTTTGCTTATTATGATCCAAGCCGACAAGCAAAAACGTTGCGGCAAGGTCCTTTTCCTCGGTAACGGTTTGCTGGGGAGCACTGTCATCGGGGCCGGGATCTTCTTTGGTGATTACCTGCTCCGCATCGGGCTCGGCATCGGAACCGATTTTGATAACCACGTCCTCCATCAAGCCTTCAGCGGCTTGAATCAGAAAAACGGCAACGACTGAAAAAACCACGATACCCAGTAAAAGAGTAACCAGATAATCACGTAACGGACGCTTCATATCGTTCCTCCTGCATTTCATTTTTGTTCTTAAACACTTGTATTATACTACAATCCTTGCACCTTTGCAAGATTTTTTTATCGGAAGGCGCTTTCAAAACTTCTTGCGATAAACGCCAACCCCAAAATCCGTTTCTACGGAAAGCTTTGTCAGAGCGTTCAATTTATTCCGATCCTGCTCGGAGGTCTTATGGGCATAAGGGGTCATACCGAACAAGGCGACGATATCCTCGTTGGAATTCAGTTCCAGGCGTTTTCGGATCCGTATCTCTTTCACACTTTCCCACCCCTCACCGGAATCGGAAACCGCTGCATTTTTCAACGGATGATCATATACCGCCTTCTTTAATTCAAACAAATGATCTTCCAAGGGGTAAGCGCGGATCAAAAGACCGCCCGGCTTCAGCACCCGCAAATATTCTTCACGGGCAAAGGGGGCAAATAAAGACAGAATTCCATCGGCAGATTCATCTGCAAGGGGCATCCGATAGGCACTGCTGACGAACACCGTAGCAGAGCGCCCCATCTTTTTCGCTACCATTTTCGCCGCATCCTTTGCAATATCAAAGGCAAAAAAGTTTACCCGCTCCGTCTTTTCCGTCAAAGCGCGGCAAATAGAATCCGTATAATACCCTTCTCCGCAGCCTGCATCCACCAAGGTACAGTCCTTTTCAAAATGCTCCAGACAAACATCCTTCAAAGCCTCCAATAGATGCGCGTAGTAGCCTTTTTCCAGAAAAGCGCGACGGGAGACCAGCATAGGCTTATCGTCACCGTGACCGCCTGCGGAAGAGGATAGCAAGAGATTAAAATATCCTTCCTTTGCTCGGTCAAAGCTGTGACCCGCTTCACAGCGAGCGCTTTTTTCCCCGACGGTCAAAGGACGGGAACAAACGGGACAAATCAGCATTCTTCTTTGTACTCCGCGGCAAGAGAAACGTACAGCGCGGCATTGTCAAGGATGTGCTGCTTTCCTTTTTCATCCAGCTGACGAATCACCTTCGCGGGAACACCGACACAAAGAGAACCGTCGGGAATGACCTGACCTTCCTTAATCAAGGCACCTGCACCGATCAGACAGTTGTTGCCGATCACCGCGCCGTTCAGCACGCAAGCACCCATACCGATCATCGTACCGTCACCGATCGTACAACCGTGAACGATCGCATTATGCCCTACCGTAACGTTCTTCCCGAGAATTACGGGGCAAGTCTTGGAAACGTGAACGGTAGCATTGTCCTGCACGTTGGAATTTTCACCGATCACAATGGTATTTTCATCGGCGCGCAGCACGGCACTATACCAGATATTTGCGCCTTTCTGCAGCGTAACGTCACCGATCAAAACCGCATTTTCCGCAACGAATGCATTTTCTGCGACCACGGGCTTTTTTCCTTTATAAGAACGTTCCATCGTTTTTCTCCTTTGATTCAAATAACAGTATACATAGAAAACCGGTGGCACCGAAGCGCCACCGAATTTTTCACGAAACAAACAATCGAGATTTCGCTTCGCAACTCATTTTTTCCGAAAAGCCTTTGTGCAGCTTGTTCGCGCGGGAAAGCAGAATCTCTTTTTCCGCAGGGGAAAGCGCCATTCGATGCGCATCCTCTCCCAAAAAGTCCAAAAAGCCATTTTCATAAAGACGAACGGCACGGCGACGGGAGAAATAGCCCTGCAAGGCGGAAATATTCATCTGGAAGCGACAACCCATTTTCTTGAGTTCTTCCAAAAGATGCAAATTCTTCCACAAGAACGGATAGCGGTTGATATGTGCCAAAACCGGAATCACGTTATAATCCTCAACCAAACGAAGCAGACGGTATTTTGCCGCATCGGAAAAATAAGAATTATATTCCAGCTCGGTCAGCATATAGCGGGTCCCTTCATAGCACAAGGGATCAAGGCTTGTGTGATTGAGCAAGGTTTCGCTGAGATATACCTCCGCTCCGCGGGTAAAAACAAAATTTGCTGCTTCCGGCAATTCCCTCACCGCTTGAAAAGCACGGTCTCTTCTCTCAAGAAAAGACTCGATCGACTCTTTGTACGGATAGTAGTGGGGAGTGAAAGCGAGGTGGGTAACCCCACTCTGCTGCATCGTCTGCAAAATCCGCTGTGTATCACGGATGCTGCGCGCACCGTCATCAATCCCGAAAAGGACGTGTGAATGAACGTCGGCAAACATCATTTACTCCGATTTTTCTTCCTGTTTTTCTTCGGAAGAAGTTTCGCCTTCTTCACTGGTTTTTCCGTAGCCATAGCCGTATCTGCCATAGCCGTATCGACCGTATTTTCCGTAGCCTGCCTTCTGCTGCTGAACACCGTTGGCAACGGCACCTAAAATCTTGCCGCCTACAAATTCAAGCTGATCGATGGCGCGGCGCACTTCCTTGCGGTCGGTATATTTGGGACGGATGACCAAAACGATTCCGTCGGTCACGGGCACTACGGACAACGCGTCGGAAACCAAGGTGATCGGAGGGGTATCCAAAATAATAAAATCGTATACTTCCTTAAAGGAATTAATCAGATTGAGCGTACCCTCGCTGGCAATCATTTCCGCGGGATTGGGAGAAATGGTACCTGCACAAATCACGTCAAGACCGGGGAATACGTCCTTATGAATCACTTCCTCAAGGGTATTGAAACCGCTGAGGTAGTTGGTGAGACCGGGCGTATTGCTCTTTTTCAGAATACGGTGAATGTGGGGGTTACGCAAGTCCAGGTCGATCAAAAGCACCTTTTTATTGCTTCTTGCAATCGAAAAAGCAATGTTGGCGGAGGTAGTGGTCTTGCCTTCACCGGAAACGGAGCTGGTGAACATAACCGTCTTACAACCGGGCTTTGCCAGGGAAAACATCAAATTGGTACGGATGGTGCGGTACGCTTCCTTTGCTGCGTACAAGCTGCTGGCAGAAGCGCCGTAAGCCTTACCGTATGGACGAACCTGTTTCATTTATCTTCCCCCTTTCTTGTTGTTCTCGGAAAAATCGGGAACAGTGCCAAACACCGGGATATCAAAAAGCTGAGTAATTTCATCGGGCGATTTGATGCTGCTGTCCAGAAATTCCTTCAGCAGAACCAAGAAGCAACCTACAATAAAGCCCAAAATCAAGCCGACAATGGCAACCTTCAAAGAGCTTGAGCCGGTAGGAAACGTGGGAAGCGTAGGATTCTCAATGACTTCCAAAACACCTACGTCTGCAAAACTGTCAACCTGCTCGGGAGCCTTCTCTGCAACGGAAAGCGCTACGTTGTACGCAAGATTGGGATCGGAAGCATAAACGTTTACGAAAAAGGAGGAAGTTTCCTCAACCACGGAAGAAAATTTCAGCATAGAAGAAATTTCCTTGGGAGTGATATTGACTCCCGTATCCTCCAAAAGGTCTTTGGAGACCATTTCGTAAAATTCGTTTACGTTCAAGAATTCCACGTACTGCGGAGCTACCGAAGTTCCCAGCGTAGGAGAGGTCTCCATGCCGCTGGCATAAAACTTAACGTTTGCAGTATACGTGGGAGCTACAAAATAACTGTTGTAGATAAATGCACCGACACCGAATACGATCGAAACTACCAAAATAAATACGATCGCTCTTGTAATCAGGTCCCATAATATTTTCAATGAAATTTCCACTTTTTTAAATCCTTTCCTGAAATACGTTTTTCAAAAGGGGCTTACATGCCGGCAATACGGTGATTGATTTCTTGCATCTGAACGAACTTTTCCTTCATGTCCAGCGCAAGTGCCAACTGATTTCTGCCGCGTTCCAGATTATGCTTTTCGTGCAAGGTCTTGAAATACGGGTCACCCAAAAGGTAATCCTCCAAGAAACGTGCAACCAATTCAAACGTCATCGTTACGGCACCCAACGCAAGGCTCTCCAGTTCCTCGGGGGTGCAAAAATCCTTGCACACGGAAATAAATCCTTCCGCAAAAGCGCGGTACAAATTCAAATCCAAGGAAACTTGAGACAGGTCGGGATCATCCTCCGTGGTGGTATTCGCGGAAAAGCGAATCGCATCACCAAAATCGTAGGCACAAAGTCCGGGGGTAACGGTATCCAGATCAATGACGCATACCGCTTCGCCGCTGTCTTTGTGAATCAGAATGTTGTTATACTTGGTATCGTTGTGCGTCACACGAATCGGGAGAATCCCCGCTGCGCGGTCTGCTTCCAGTTTGGACCAAAGCGCACGGTTTTCTTCCAAAATCGCAATTTCTTTTTCAATCTCATGACGGCGACCGACGGGGTCCTTTTCACAAGCATCGAAAAAGCGCTTCATACGAACGGGCGTATTGTGAAAATCGGGCAAGGTATCGTTCAGCGTATCCATCGGGAAATCGCAGAGCTGCTTCTGAAACAGACCAAAGGAGTATCCCGCGTTACGCAAAACGATCGGGTCTCCTGCCTGATCGTAGGTAACGGTGTTGTCAACGTAGCGATAAACGCGCCAGAAATTCGCTTCATCCTCGAAATAATAGTTGGTGCCGTCCTCACGCTTGAGAAAAGACAAAACTCTTCCCTCGGGGTCCGTTCCTTCGGCAATCAGCTTTTCGCGGATATGACCCGTAACCCGATCGATATTCTCCATGATTCCGACGGGGTTGCGGAATACGTAGGTATTGATTCTCTGCAAAACAAAACTGTCGCTTTTTCCCTCATGACGAATATCTACCCGATGCGTGGAATTGATATTGCCACTGTGAAAAGTTTCAACACGGAACGTATCGAATGAAACACCGAATTTTTTCAATACGGATGCGATTCTTTTGCTCTCGTAATTCATACAAAAATCCTATTCTGTCTTTTGTTTTTGTTTTTCGTCCGCAAATACAAAAAAGTATAACAAGCCACTCTAACAGTTACTTGTGACATTATATCACTATCCAAATGAAAAAGCAAGTCTTTTTTTCCGTTGCGAACGAAGCAGAAAAACCGCTTGAAAAGGTCAATAAAGCGAGAGAATTTTGCTGGTGTGAATCAAATGCTCGTCAATTTCTTTTTTCATTTCCAGCGCCTCGTCGATATCAAAATCTACCACGCTGTCGCCCTTCATCGCAACAACTCTGCCGCTGATTCCCTGCGCGAGAAGCTGCGTTGCCTTTGCTCCCATCAGAGATGCCGCTACACGGTCGCGAACCGTAGGACTGCCGCCGCGCTGGAGGTGTCCGAGAATGGTCGTATTGGTGGAGATCCCCGTTTTTTGACGGATCTCTTCGGCGATTTCCATCGTTCCGCCCACACCCTCGGCATTGATGACGATGTAGTGGTTCTTTCCCGCATTGCGGCAGGACAGAATGGGCTTGATAATATCCTCGCCCACGTCAAAGGTCTTTTCGGGGATGATACAAGCTTCCGCACCGCCTGCAATACCGCAATTGATGGCAATAAAGCCTGCGTTACGGCCCATTACCTCCACCACGCTGCAGCGCTCGTGGGAATATGCCGTATCCTTGATACGGTCGATTGCCTCTTTTACCGTGTTCATCGCCGTATCGTAGCCGATGGTATAATCGCTGCAACCGATATCGTTGTCAATGGTAGCGGGAATTCCGATAACGGGAATACCGATACGGTGCAGGTCTCTTGCACCGCGGAAGGAACCGTCACCGCCGATCACCACAAGGGCATCCAAACGGAAAATCTCCGCCATTGCCTTGCCGCGCTGAACGCCTTCGGGCGTATTGAACTCCTTGCTGCGCGCCGTCTTGAGAATGGTGCCGCCGCGGTTGATGATATTGGAAACGGAATGGTTATTCATTTCGGAAATACCGCCGTCCAAAAGTCCTTCGTAGCCGCGCTGGATTCCAAAC
>JAEIGA010017096.1_pt1 | contig 11044 bp, 16 predicted proteins | sample 9270691 | NCBI WGS metagenome assembly JAEIGA01 (sample SAMN17057246, study PRJNA624740) | gut metagenome | biome: biome; isolation source: fecal sample | host: Bos grunniens | place: China: Xizang | collected 2019 | reverse complement strand
CTTCATCAGTAGGATTATTCATTGTTTCCAAATCATTCCTTATATCATTCCACAATTCAATCTGCATATCGCACAACTTCTTCATTTCGTTTTTGAAATTATTTTCCATTTTTAATCCTCCGCTTAAAATGTGATTTTTATATTGTGATTTTCCATTCACCAAAATTTAGATATTCAATATCTAAATCACTTCCAGCGCTATTGAAATATTCTGCACCTTCTGTTTCAATAATGTCTTTTATCTGTTCTTCCGTATAATAGGAAAAATGTCTTTTGATTATCTTAATCAATTTATCTTTTTTAACTGTTACTCGCATTATTAAATCCTCCACTTAAAATATGAGTTTTATTTACTTATAACATAGGCATATTTTTAGCCTTTTTAAAATATTCTTCTTCAGTACATTCTTTTTTTCTGCCAAACCTAGCATCTTTTGATTTGTAATATTTAAGTCCTCGTGGTGTTTCTTTGTATCCATAAAAATACCCATTCCAAAAAATAATACCTTTCATCTGTAAATCCTCCACTTAAAATACATGTTTTATAATGTTATTTGTTGTTTATTTCTGCTTCATATAAAAGCCAATGTGCAACATTAAAAAAATTATCACCAATTCTCTGCGCCTGATTTTCTCCATTCTTAAATGGGATAAATCCAAAAGCATAATCTGTTATGCTATATGTGTTTCCGTTCTTGCTTGCAAGTTCTGCAAGTGATACAAGTATTTTATAATGTTCCATTCTTAAATCCTCCGTTGTTGTTTTTGTTGTGTTGTAAATCTCTTTTGTTTACATCTATATTATATCACAATAATTATATAATGTCAAGTAGTTTTTGGAATATTTCCGATTATTTACAAATTGTTCACAATTATATTCCGTGTTAAATGTTCCATTTTGATTTTTAAATATTTCGTTTTTCTGGCAACCATCAACAAATAATTATTGTTTTTAAATATTATATATTTCTGTCCAACGCTCCACCAACAAAATGTCATTTTTAAAAATTCTATTTTTTTGTATTAAAATCTTTATTCTGCCAATAAATAATGATTTTTAAAAATCGCATTTTCTTGTACTCCAATAAAAACAAAAAAAATAAGTGCTGGATTTCTCCAACACTTATTAAAACAAATGGCATAAAAATTTTTATTTTCACAACAACACAACAACAAAAGAAAAGAAGTTTACGCCATTGTTTTATTATCTATACTATAACACATATTTTCTATATGTCAAGTATCTTTTTAATTTTCTTCGTAACTTTCCGAAAGTTCCAATGCTACATCATATAAGATTCGGTCATGTTCTGCTTTTTCCGTGTTTGCATGTACCGCATATAAAATTTCCTTGATAATATCTTTTAGTTCCTCTTTGCTCATGTTGTAATAATTATTACAAATAAAATCATATGCTCCGTTTGGATTATTCAACAATACATTTACAAATTCTTCCATGTTGTCCACCTCATTTAATTTTTTTATTATTTCCGTTTCCTTATTACAACTATATTATATCACATAAAAACTAATTTGTCAAGTAGTTTTACAAAATTTTTTTATATTTTTTTTATAAACTTATCTGTTGAAAATTCTGTTAAAAACCCTTGCCAAATAATATTGATTTTTAAAAATTTATTTTTTTCTGAACGGCTAACAAGAATTTATCATTTTTAAAAATCAATTTTTTCTGTTAGCGTAAAAAATAACGGCAAGGAATTTTCCTCACCGCTAAATAAATCTATTAAATAAATAATGCTCTTACTAAATAATGTCTGTCTTTACTTTGGTCTTTTAACACAATATCTGTTTCTAGTTCCTCTTCGACAATCTGTTTTTGTTCCTCGTTTAATTCTATCGTGTTTCCTTCGTGGTCATGGCTTGCAAATACACAATTACCATAAACAATATCAAGTATTTTTCCATCTTTAATAACCGCAATTTCAGGCTCTAACCCTTCAATAAACTTTCCTTCCTCATTGATAATAATGTTGATTTTGTTCTCGTTAAATACTCGACTTAAAAAGGGAATCTCAATATAACCGCCAACAATTTTCTGTAAATCTTCCAATGTGTTTTTAATTTCTCTTTCTTCCAATACTCCACCGCTTAAAACTAATATTTTCATTTTTCATCTTCCTTTCTTTGTGTGTGTTTGTCCTATTGACAATTATATTATAATATATCATAAAGTCATTTGTCAAGTAGTTTTCTAAAAATTTATCCATATATTTTTATTTTTGAATATGACAATTTTTTGGCTGGTCTTTCGTGTTTGCGCCAATTATTTTTGATTTTTGAAAATGGATTTTTTCTGTTTTTCCGTGTACGATTTTATTACATTTTTAAAAATAATGATTATTTGATAAAGCAAAAAAAATAAAAAATAAAAAATAAAAGAGGATTTTTGCAAACCCTCTTTTATATTATTCTTTAGCGTCCGTACATATTTTTTCCTTGACCTCCAAAATCACAAATACCATCATCAACGGCTTGTCTGCGAATTTCTCCATCAAATCCCAAGGCAAAAATAATTTCATCAAAAATTCTCTTCAAAATCTTCATATCTTTATTTCCTTATATATTTATTAGTTGCAAACTTCCAACGAATCCCACCAAGATTTTCCACCGCCTGAAATTCCGTATGTATGAATAAATGCATTGATATGGTTCATGGTCGTCAAACTGTAACCGCTCCAGAGCCTCTTAAATTCTCCGTTTACAATCTTTGCGACAATGGTATTATAACTTTTCAGTTCAATTTCTCCGTTGTCCTTTTCGATTGCTACGGCTTTTCCGTAAAAAGATTTTCTTCCGTTTACTGGTACTAAATAAAATTCTCTCATGATTTTTTCTCCTTTTGTTTTTCTTGTTGTGTGTTGTAACCTCTCTTTGATTACATATATATTATAACATATAAAAGTTCATTTGTCAAGTATTTTTTTGAATATTTTTTATTGTTTACAAACTGTTCACAATTATAAAATCCGTGTAGTCTGCGCTCAATAAATTACTGTTTTTGAATATCGTAAATTTTCGGCATGCGAATTTTTTCCTGACATTTATTTTTATTTTTGAAAATCGTATTTTTTGTACGCCAATCTTCCAAACGCCAAAAAACTATTATTTTTAAAAATCGTGTTTTTCTGTTTGCATCGAAATAAAAAAGGCTGGAGAATAATTTCCCCAACCTTTCATTTTTCCGCATAGTGTAGGCAATACCCATAAGCAAAAGTAAAATTATATTTTATCATTTTATATTGTTTATTTTCTTCCAAGAATCGGTACATATAATAAGCCTCTGCAAAATACTTTGTTTTTACTTTGTTTTCTGTTTTGGCGTTCATTTTGTCCGCTTCCTTTCTTGTTGTTTGTTGTGTTGTTCTCTCTTTCTACCTTTATTATAATATATAATAATATAGTTGTCAAGTAGCAACTATTATTTTTTATGTGGAATTTTCCGCAATAGGTCATGATAATTTCCGCAAAAATTCCGTGTACAGATTAACATAATTTTTAAAAATTAAAATTTTCCAAAAAGGGATTACAAAAATAATTGATATTTAAAAATATAAATTTTCCGTTTTAGGTCGTACAAATAATCATCATTTTTAAAAATCATAATTTTCCGTATAGAACACAAAAAGAGGATTTTTCAATCCTCTTTTAATATTGCTATACATTTTTCCATAGGATTTTTGCAAGCATCACAACCGAAAGAAAAATCTTCTCCGTTGATTTCATAATATTGTAACCCTTGAAAATCTCCGTTTTCAATAGTCTTAATTTCAAATGTTGCTGGTCTCATAGTATTTTTTATATGCTCAATACTAAAATCATCTGCAACAAGTCTGTTCCAGCCAAGTTTAAATTGTACGCATAAAATAAAATCTTCCGCTAACTTGTCTGTTTTATATTTTTGCGTTGTTTCTATAAAACAATCCCTTCCATACATACTTACATAAAATCCATGTTTTTTCATTTTATTTTCCTCCGTTTGTTGTGTTTGGTGTTGTGTTTTATCTTACATATATATTATATCATAATAATATGTATATGTCAAGTAGTTTTTCCAATTTTCCATACAATTTACAATTTGTTCATAATTATTTTGATTTTTAAATTCTCCATTTTTTTGGTTATCCGCTGGTCGCTCGTCAATTTTTCATCGTTTTTGAAAATCGTTATTTTTTGGTTGCATGCTGGTTTTCCGTACAAAAATTTATCATTTTTAAAAATGTGGATTTCTTGGTGTGTGCAAAAAAAAGAAAAAGCGGAAAATTTCTTTTCCGCTTGTATTCTTTATAACTTTAAATTTTATCCAGTTCCTCCCAAAACTTTTCACGATTTTCGGCAAGTTCTGCCATATATTCATCATAAGGCTTTACCCATTGATTTTCCAAAATTTCCTTGGCGTTTTTTGTGTATTTTTCAATTAGCTCGTCGGGGATTCTTTTTCCTGTCATGTTGCGGTATCCTGTAGTGATTGCAATATCTTTTCCAAAATTACAATAAATATCGCAATTCCAGCCGTAAACTCCGCTATTATAATATGTTGGTTCTTCCCCTCTCATGATGTACTGTAGGTCACAATATCCGCAATAAAATTTCTTATTCCAAAAGTTGCGAATGTTTTTCATAGTTGTTTGAATTTTCATGATGTTTTCCTTCTTTCTTTTTTTTGTTTTTGGTTGTTGTTGTTTGTGGTCTTTTATCCTTTCCACGCCTTTATTATATCATATATTTTTCTACTTGTCAACACATTTTTATAAACTTTTTGAATGTTTACAAAGTTTATAATTTGTTCATATCCAGTTCATTTTTGCATGCCTCTCATTTTTTCCTTGTTTTTAAATATTCAAAATTTTTGGTGGTTTGGCTGGTGGTGTGCATTTTTCCCTCGTTTTTGAAAATGTGGATTTTTTGGTTTTCTTGGCTGGTGTTTTTGTATTTTTCAAAACGCTTTATTTTTGGCGTTTGTGGCGTTTTCTTGGTGTGGTGGTGTGTTCGGTCTTGGTGGTGTGTTTTCGTTGATTCTAGGGCATTTTTGGCGGTCTGTAATGGGTGAAAATTGATTGATACATGGGCAAAATTGAACGAAAATAAATGGAATAAAAACAGACGGAAAAGGACGGAAAAGGCGTACAAAAAACGGCAATTTTTAAAAATCAAAAGCAATAAAAAACGGCAACCAAAAAAGATTGATTTTTAAAAATCATGTTTTTTTGTGCTGGGTGAGATTGACAAAAAAATGCAATATTTCAAAATGATAAACGGCAAAAAATAGCATAAAAAAAGAGGCTTTACGCCTCTTTATTGTTTGTGTTTGTTGGTATATCTTCTAAACATTTTACAACGACAAGAACAACGCCAAAAATCACAACGGCAAGACAAGACAAAACAAGAATAACAGACAACATTTTTTATACCTCTTTTTTTAATTTTTTTTGAATTTTTGAAAATGATTTTTTTATTGAGGGGAAGGGATTTTTTTGCCTTCCCCTATAATTTTATTTGTTAAATGTTGGAATATTTTTCAAAAAGTTTTACAAGTTTTTTAGCGGTCATTTGTGCTTTATGTTTGCGGTATGCGGTTTGTGTTGCATATCGTCTTTTGTCTTTTGGTTCATCGTTGAAGTGTTCAACAAAATTATTCAAAACAGTTTTGACCACTTCATCGCAAAAGTGTACGGCGTTCATGTACTGTTTAGCATTTACAAATTTGCATGCACGGAATTCGATTGTATGGTCATGTTGCATATTGATGAAATTTGTATGCGCTTCTACGCTACAACCTTGATGAATTGGGCTAGCCCAATAATTCAAGGAACGACCAAACAACGCTTTTGTTGCTTCTGGATTGTTTGCCAGTTTATCAGACAACGGAACGAAAAGGGAATGATAAAAACGCTTGATGTATTGCATATTTTCAAGGTTTAAAGCGCTTCCCCCAATGTGTAAATGTGTACCGCATTCATTATTGACTTCCAAATCGTTTTCATTGATTAATCGTTCAAAAGTAACAGTATGTTTTGCAAGTTGATTCAACCCATTCATAATAGGGCTTTTGTACTCACAATTTACAGTCGCATCATGTGTTGGAAGGTAGCCAATGTCTGTAAATTCAATTCTTGCCTTTGGCGTGCTTTTGGAAGTCTCAAACTCAACGCCATAAGTAAAACCATGCGCTTTTGTTGTGCCTTGCTTGCTATTGTTTTTGGTATAATAGCCCTCATTATGTGAATAATGATAATCACATAGGAACGCTTGACGACCGCCACGCTTGAAAAGTGGAATAGGGTGTGTGCCGATGTTGTTACAGTTTTTGCAATTGCATTTTGCGATGTTTGCCATGATTGAAGACCTCTTTTCTTTTGATTTTGTTTTTGTTGTTTTTGTTGTGTTGTGTTGACAAGTTGTTTTCAACTGTCAAGGATATTATAAACGATAAAAAAACAAATTGCAAGCGTTTTTAAAAAAGTTAAAATTTTGTTTACAATATTCATTTTTTGTTCATTTTTAAAAATTGCGCTTTTTTGGCGTTGCGATATAAAATGCGCAACAATGCGCAACAATGCGCAAAAAATAATCATTTTTGAAAATCATGATTTTTTGGTATGGATAGAATACAAATTTTTATCATATTTAAAAATATCTTTATTATATATATGAAATATATCTATAATTGAATATCAAAAAATAATCGTCTTTAATATTCAAGCATGGAGTGGGCGTACTTTACATCTTTTCCTTTTTTTACCAGCGCCAAAACTATGCTATGTGATATATCTATTCCTCAACAAAATTTTCACATTCGTCGTTCCACCCAATCACCACCCAATAAACACCCTAATATTAAAGCAATTTATAATATCAAAACATAACCAAAACACAACCCAAACATCGTCAAAACACAACAAAAACAACACTAATAGCACACACTATAATCCAACTTCTCTTTACAAATCTTTACATATTTCTCACATATTTATCACATTTTCTCGCCAATTAGTCATCAAATTAGTCATCAAATTTCTCATAAATTCATTGTTAAACCATTACTTAATTATGATTTTATGCCATTATTTTATCAACAATTTTATCAACAATTTAACCCCAAAATCACCACATTACATCAGTCTAAAACTCATTTTTTAATTATTTATTTGCCTTACAAAAATATAAAGTAAAAGCCAAAATATATTCATTTTTCACGGTGTATTCACGGTGACAAAGAAAAAGGATAATTAAAAAATATATCAATCTCATATACACTTATATATACTTATACATATCGAAACAGCATAAAAATAAAGCAATCCCATCACAAGAAATATTCATAAAGACAACATATATTATAAAACTAGAAAATAGTGTTATATCTAATAATCACAATGAATTTAATTAAAATAAAATAAGAATCATTCTTCAATTTTCATTAACAACTAATTAAAATAACCCCAAAATAATGCCATATATAATCTTAAAAACACTTTGATATTATACTTTTACCGTGAAATTAAACCGTTATTGAACCGTCATAGGATTTAAATATCTAAATAAGACCTTATTTTAATGTAATATATATATGAAAGAAAAATGATTAATCGTAAAATATAACCTAACAAAATCTAATATTATAATCTTACCGAGAAAATCATAAAAAAATTATAAAAATTTTCAAAAAAACTATTGACAAACCAACAATAATAGTGTATAATATTATCAGCAAATACTATCGCACTAATTATTTATATTTAATTATATATTTAATCAAGTAACAGATAATGTTATAATAAATAATATACTATAAAATAGCGGTAGCATGAGCGCAGCTCATTAGTATACTTATATATCTCTTAGTATACTTATATTATAGAAGTCGATAAAAGTACCTTCAGAGGTACCAAAATGCCCTGAAATGCACTTATTAAAGTCAAAATGGTACCTTCAGAGGTACCAAAATGACTTTATAGATATTTTGGACTATCTATGTAGACTATTTCAGTATTATAATCTTACAAGGTTTGGAGGTGATGAAAACATATGAATGTAAATAATACAAATAATGCTCAAAATCAAAATAGTAAATCTGACTATATGAATTATAAATACGAATACAATAAAGTTCAATTAACAGATTTAGAATCAAAATACATATATATTCCAATATCTATTATTGCGAATAATAAATTGGATACAAAACGAGTTAGCATCTTCTCCTATCTTAGAATCCATAGCGGATTAAATGACTTAATTGGTTTTACTATTCCAGATTTAGTTACTTGGTGTGGAATGAAACCAAATAACAGAGAAGGAAAAACCAATGATAAATTCCTTGGCATTATAGATGACTTTGTTAAGGCGGGCTATTTAACATATCTCACAAAGACAGATAAAAATATGTATATGAAATGTAAATTTGATATGGAATATTATTATAAACAATGTTCAGAAGGATATGCTGCTATATATTTAGATGAACTACAGAAAATAATGGACTATAAAAATTTGCAAGGTAATTCTATTGACAATGCCGTTATACTCCTTGTACTCGCTTATTTTAGAAATAAGATAATACGAAGACCAAATGAATTAAAGCCAGAAGAAAGAACTCTTGATGGAATAATACAACGAAGAGAACGATTGCCAGAAGCCATTGGAAACAATATTACTACAATTGCAAAAGAGATTGGATTACACAAACAAACTCTTTCAAAGGCAATTGACATCTTGGAATATGATTTAAAGATGATTGTAACGGATAGAGCATATAGGGTAAAAAATGAAGATGGAGAGTTTAGAACTCTGCCAACAATTTTTGCTAATGCCTATAAGAGAGAGAATAAATATCTGCTAGATACTGGAAGCGATTATAGCAGAATAGAAATCGAACTCAAAGCAGAAAATTTAAAACAATATTATCAAGATTATAAAATTGACAAAAGAAAACGAAAAACTAAACAGAATAAAGATGAAAGGAGTGAAAATTAATGAATGATGTAAATAAATATCATGAGTATAATTTTACAAATGATGATACCGAACAAGATTTTTATTGTTTATTAGACAATAGATTTTGGACATCAAATGTTGATGATATAGACGGTGGAGATAATTTTGCTGATTATTGTAATGAGTTCTTCGAGATGCTTGATGAAGAAGAATACTATGATAATTGATAAATTATAATTGTTAAAGTTATATAATAATTATTTTGAAATATTTGAATGTTGGAGATGATACATAATATATGCCATTAGATAAACAAGTACAGATTCTAAGTGTTGATACAGGCGATTTTTACAGCAATCGTGAAGCAATGCTGCACTGGTTAAATCACAAGCTTAGAATAGAAAGAAATGAATTAAAGCAAAAAGAAAATGATATTATTAATAAATTGTTTGAACAAGGAATCAATAAAAATGATTTGACGACAATTTTAAATGATGAATTTGATTTTGAATCATTTAACAATAGCTCTGTATTGTCTGAACTTGGAGCAGAATATTGTAAAGTAACAGAATTAATCAAATTAAAAAACAAAAAGATTAAAGAGTCAAAAAACAGATTGCTTAAAATATTAGAAAACAAAGTAGAATCTAATGTTTTGACAAATGGAGCGCATCATATTAGGGAGTTGCGAAATCTTAATCCTTCAGGTGATAAACATAATATATATAAATACGCAAAAGAGCCATTCAACGATAAAAAGATTATTTCTGTATTTGATTCTGCTTTTACAAGAATGATAGGTGCAAAGCAAGATGAATTGAATGAAGACTTTATGGTTGTACAGGTTTTCTACTTTGACATTATCAAGGATTTGATTTATCACGGTTTTACTTATAAAGGAGAAAAATATATATATTTTACTTCTTCTGCTGGACAGATTAGAACAAAGAAAACAGTTTTTATTAAAGAGTCTGTTTGGCAAAAATACGAAAGAACCATTATGTGTGGTCTAACAATAGATTCTATCAACGCCAAGGGCGGTAATAACCCGAACAAGCATCTTGCTTATATGGCTTTGACTAATTCTGCTACTGATGTTTGGGAAGAATTTGACATTGATAAAACAATTGTAATTGACGATTTTGAAACAAATGTATATGGAACATACGACTTAGTAGATGACGCCGATTATTCTATTAAAAGAGTAACTGATTATGTTCCTATTACTCATACTGATGGTGCTGGCATGATGCTTCCTTATGCATTTGGAAAAGTGCAAAAAAATCAAATGGTAAGACTTCCTTGGATAAAAGGTCTTTTGGGTGTTTTCGATTTTAAAAGATTTATAGAGATTAACAATTGTTCTTCTGAAATCACAGATATATACGGCAAGACATGGGATATTATAGAAGATGATATTCAAGTCATATTTACAAAGAGTCAAACAAAAATGTGGAAATACTATGATTCTTGGGAACAATATAAGGAATATTATAAACATTATAATTGCACCGCTGGATATACGAATAAAGAAGAAGACAAAATAAAAGATGCAACTATTAATTATCAAATGCTGCAAACTCTCACAGAGGCAAACGATGATGAAATAGATAAGATGATAAATAGGTCAAATGACAAGTTAAAAAATTTGTGTTCGTCTGTGCAATCAATGGAGTCTGCCTTTGGCATAACTCCTGATACTTGCGAAGATAATATGACATACTTGCAGAGAGCAATAAAGCTGTATCCTGATTTAATGAATGATGAGTGGTTGAAAATTATTCTAAGACAAATCAAAGATAGTATGGTCAAGAACTACAAGGCTGGCAGTTTATCTATTAATGGCAAGTATACATTTTTATTGCCTGATTTCTATGCTGCTTGTGAGTATTGGTTTATGGGAAACAAAAATCCAAATGGATTATTAGATGATATGGATGTTTTTTGCTGGTTGTTTAGAAAGACAAAAGAGCTTGATTGCTTGAGAAGTCCTCACTTATATAAGGAACATGCAATTAGAAACAATTCTGCGTGGAATGGCAACAAGGAAAAGCAACAACAAATTAGAGAATGGTTTACTACCGATGCG
>JAEIGA010017095.1_pt1 | contig 11044 bp, 8 predicted proteins | sample 9270691 | NCBI WGS metagenome assembly JAEIGA01 (sample SAMN17057246, study PRJNA624740) | gut metagenome | biome: biome; isolation source: fecal sample | host: Bos grunniens | place: China: Xizang | collected 2019 | reverse complement strand
CTCTTGGAGCAACTCTTACCCTTATAAAGCAATATCAACGAAAGCCTTACACCCAATATATCTCAACATCGACTTGATGGGAAGGCTTAACGATGAAAACGATAGAATCTATTTCGAGAAACAACGCCACTTATTAAATTCTAAAGACTTCGTCGATTATCCTGAAGTCATTAAAATAAAAAACGAGTTTTTCAGAAAAATCTTCGACCAAACTTGGAACGAAATAAAAACACAAGACGACTACAAAACCTTCTTTGATGACAACAAAGATTGGCTCGTACCATACTCAACATTTTGCTGCCAACAGCCAACAGCCAACGGCCAACAGCCTGAATTATATCATTTCCTTCAATATCATCTCGACAAACAATTAAAAGAAGCCGTTGACTATCTTCACCAAAAAGGCATCGCTTTGAAAGGCGATATTCCTATCGGCATAGGACGTAACAGCGTTGAAGCCCAGACCTCACCTCAGCTTTTCAATCTTGATTCTCAAGCAGGAGCTCCGCCAGACAGCTTCGCCGCTGAAGGTCAAAACTGGGGATTTCCAACATACAACTGGGAAGTGATGAGACACGACAATTATAAATGGTGGCGCGAACGACTCTCCCAGATGAGCCGCTATTTCGACGCTTATCGCATCGACCACATACTCGGATTCTTCAGAATATGGGAAATACCCTATAAATCAACACAAGGTCTGCTCGGATATTTCAGCCCAGCTATCGGACATAAATTATCAGATGTCTGCCAACTTTTGGCTGCAAACGAAGACAGACTGACAACTCCTTATATAAGAGGTCACTTCCTATATGAATATTTCGGCGAATTTACCAATGAAGTAAGAGAAAAATATCTCAACGAGACTTCATTCAGCTATTTTGAATTAAAACCAGAATTTAACACACAAAGAAAAATTGTCGATTATTTTTCAAAAAAACAACAGCCGACAACCGACGAGAAAGACGAGATAATCAAAAAAGGCCTTCTCGCTTTGGCCGCAGAAGTTTTGTTTTTGAAAGATAAAAACGACGACAACATTGTTCATCCTCGCATCGCCCTTCAATTCACTCATTCATACATGGAGTTAGATGAATATCAGAAAAACGAGATAAACAAATTATACGACGATTATTTTTATCACAGAAACAACGAGTTATGGAAGGAAGAAGCTTTAAGCAAGCTGCCTGAAATAATAAAAGCCAGCGATATGTTAGTCTGCGGCGAAGACCTCGGCATGGTTCCAGCCTGCGTCCCTGAAGTGATGCAGCAACTCAATATCCTCAGCCTCGAAGTACAGAGAATGCCTAAAAACCCTTGCGACACCTTCGTCAATCCTAAAGACAACCCTTATTTGAGCGTTGACACCACATCAACTCACGACACCTCCACCCTGAGAGGCTGGTGGGAAGAAAACGGTGAAACAACAAACCGTTTCTACAGAGAAATGTTAGGTCATTACGAAGGAGCACCTTATTTCGCAGAACCTTATGTCTGCAAAGAAATTATAGAACAACACTTGGATTCCTCTTCAATGTTAACCATCCTTCCTATACAAGATTATATTGCAATAGACGGCGATTTCAGATGGGACGAAACACAAAGAGAACAGATAAACGTGCCCGCAAACTCAGAACACCATTGGTGCTACAAAATGTACCAAAGCTTAGAATCTCTCAACGAAAGACATGAATTTAACAAGATATTGCGTGAGATGATTGAAAAAGCCGGAAGAATTCAATAAAAAAACATATAATTCATAGCTTTTCATCCAAGTTTTTTTTACTATCTTATACAGAAAAACATAAAAAGTTAAGTGATTGAATATTAGACTAAAAAACTTAACAACCAAGCCAAAATTAATTCTTAATTTTTTTTAATTTTTTCCTCAGTTTATTGCAAAAAAATATTTAACTTTGCAGCCCAAATTAATTTGTAAACAAAACTATTAGAAATGAAAAGATTATTATTAATTATCGCAGCATTATTTATCAATTTCAATACGTTTGCACAAGAAATTGAAACCACCGTTGATGGTATAATATACTTTCTTGATAATAATGAAGCTTATGTTGTAGGCAATGATGAAGATTTCGATCCTGTGACATTGACCATTCCGGAAGCTATAGAATACGAAAACACAACTTATCAGGTTGTTGAGATTGATGCGAATGCGTTTGTTTGCTCAAATTTAACAACCGTAGTAATACCTGGTGGAGTTACAAAAATTGGTAATAATGCATTCTATGGATCAACTAACTTGGTTAAAGTAGAATGTCTCTCCACTACACCACCTAGTATGAGCCAGTCAACATCTACTGGCCGCCGTGTATTTTATAACAACCCAAATTTAAAAATCTATGTTCCAGAAGGATGCGTTAGTGCATATAAATCTGCCTGGTCCACCTATGAAAATAACATCCAAGGAGAAGACCCTATTGTGTTTGTAGGTGATGGTGGTAGTAGTGATTGGAATGTTATCGGTAACTGGTCTGGTTTACCAAAAGGCGGAATAAGTGCATTAGCAGATAAAGACGTTATAATAAGAGCCGCAGCAACAATTGCAAACGAGATTGAAGTAAACAGTTACAAAATAGAAGGTAACGGCAGCATTACAATCGAAGATGGAGGACAGTTTATCGTTCATGCAAAAAGTGAAGGCAGCGTAACAATGGAAAAGACAATAACCGCTTATGCAGCTGATGCTGAAAATCATTTATTAAGAGGTTGGTACTCTGTCAGTTCTCCATTTGAAGGAAGTTTTACATTATCAGAAAATAATTTCCTAAAAGGCACTTACGAATTATTCCGCTACAATGAAGCTACTTCAATGTGGGAAAACAAAAAAGCTCATTCTGATTTCACAACATTAGAACCAGGAAAAGGTTACCTTTACGCAAACAAAGAGGGCCAAACTTTATCTATAACAGGAGAACCTAACATTAACGACCAAACTATCAGCTTAACAGCACAAGGAACAATCAGCGAACTCCAAGGCTTCAACCTCATCGGTAATCCTTTTACACATAACATTTATAAAAACACTGACAATACAATTGTATCCGAAGGTTATTTTACATTAACAAACGAAGGTGCTTGGGTTGGAAAGCTTGATTCAGAACCAATCAAACCAATGCAAGGTTTTCTCGTCAAAACAAACAAAAAATACAATATAACAATTGCTCACTCACACAGATCACCAGCATCAAAAAGATCAAACAAAGGTGCAATATGTATCAATGTAGCTAACAATGAATATAGCGACGTTGCTTACATCAGCTTCAACGAAGGTCTCGGCCTCGATAAAATAGAACACAGAAACAATGAAATTCCAATGGTTTATGTCCCTGTTGATGGCACAGACTACGCTATCGCTATCATGGATGAAAACGCAGAAGAATACCCTGTTAACTTTGAAGCTAAGAAAATGGGTGAATATACAATCGGCATTTCAGCTGAAGGCCGCAAATATAGCAAACTCACTCTCATCGACAAACAAGACAACAACAAGGAAATAGACATGTTAAAAGGAAACTATACATTCCTCGCAACAACAACTGACGATCCTGCAAGATTTATTTTGAAAGTCTCATTAAACAATAATCAAGAAGCTGCGTTCTACACAGAAAATAACAGCATTATTATCGAAAACATTAAAGGTAAAGGTTCAGTTCAAGTTTATGACGTAATGGGACGCCCTGTAATAAAATATAACACTAACGACAGCAATTGTCAACTCTCAACATCATCATTGGCTAATGGAGTTTACATCATCCAATTGATAGATGAAAACGGTACACAAGTTCAAAAAGTTATTGTAAACAATTAAAAAAAAGAAACATACCCAAAATGAAGAAATTAACATTATCAATCGCATTATTAGCAATTGCTCTTTTAGGCAACAACAATTGTTTAAACGCTCAAGACGCTTTCTTTGATTCAAAAGCAGGCAACTCTTCAAAAACATATCGTTCAAGTGAAGAAGTAGCGCTTCCATTGTTGCCAGTTGCAAACACAACAGAAGACCAAGGTGCCCCAATAGGCTCAGGATTGGCAATTCTCACAGGCTTAGGCTTAGGCTATATAGCATTTAGAAAAAAAGACTAATCTCAAATAATGAAAATATTTGTGTAAAAACAAGAGGCCGTCTAACAACAAAAAGTTAGGCGGTTTCTTTTTTATTTCTTAGATTTCAGATCTTTCTGTATTCTTTGAAAGTTCTTATTAACGGAATCCATAACAATCTTCATCTTCTCCGGATTAGCGTTATAATAATCCAAATTGACTAAAAATATAGAATCGTTAATGCCGTAATGAGAGAACACCTCATCGAAGCCTTTTGATTTAAGGTTTGTAACCTTTATGTTTTTACCGCGACGATGGTTGATGGCATTTTCAATAATATAAACGTCGGTCATAACATCCACCATCACATTTTCCGACAATAAAACAGACGGTGCTGTTACTTTTTCACGTTTGTCATCACATGACAAAAGAAGTAACAACACCGACAATGTCAATATTTTTATTTTATTAGTTACCAACTTCGGAGAAAAATTTAATACGCATCAAACGGACTTCTTCTTCTTCATAATCGTTAACGCCGAGAGCGTCGAGAGCGTCTTCAACAGTATCGGAGTCAGCTTCGCGGAAATATTCCAAAATATCTTCCTGATGATATTCATCGATATTTTCTTCGATATAATAATTAATATCGAGGCGAGTTCCACTTGCGACTATACTTTCTATCTCTGTAAGGAGTTCGTCGAAGCCCATATTTTTAGAATGAGCAATATCTTCGAGAGGAATCTTTCTGTCGATATTTTGGATAATACTTATTTTCAGAGCCGATCTGTTAACAGAAGACTTAATCACCATATCGTTAGGGCGAGTGATTTCATTTTCCTCAACATATTCTTTGATGAGATCTAAGAAAGGCTGTCCGAAGTTCTGAGCTTTGCCTTGACCAACGCCGACAATCTGTGTCATTTCATCCATTGTAATTGGATATTGGATTGTCATATCTTCGAGAGAAGGGTCTTGGAAAATGACGAAAGGAGGCAGATTCATTTTCTTGGCCATAGTCTTACGGAGATCTTTCAACATAGCGAACAAAGTCTTGTCGGTTCCGCTATCTTTTCCGAAAGATATTCTTTCTTCGTCAAATTCGTCTTCATCAGGATTGTCGTAATCATGATCTTTAGCCACCATGACAGGATAAGGTTTTTTAATAAAATCCTTACCTTCTTTAGACACTTTCAAAACGCCGTATTCTTCAATATCTTTGGTCAGCAAACCATTGACGACAGCCTGACGTATTATCGATGTCCAATATTTTTCATCATTATCATCGCCGGCTCCGAAGAATTCGTTAGTATCATGTTTTGCAGTGAGAATGTCGCCTGTTGTTTTTCCTGCGAGCAGTTCTGCGATATGTTTCGTTTTGAATAATTGCTTTGTTGAGAGAACAGCTTCAATAACGAGTTTCACATCTTCCTTGCCATCGAAGCGTACTTTAGGGTTCACGCAGTTGTCGCATGCTCCGCAGTTTTCTTTTTCGTATGCTTCACCGAAATAGTGCAGCAGGAGTTTATGACGGCACACAGACGATTCAGCGTAAGTAACAGTTTCATTAAGGAGTTCTCTTGCTATTTCTTGTTCTGCTACATCTTTGCCTTTGTTAAATTTTTCTAACTTATGAATATCCTCATAGTCATAGAAGGCGATACATTTACCTTCACCGCCGTCGCGACCGGCTCTACCAGTTTCCTGATAATAACCTTCGAGGCTCTTAGGTATGTCGTGATGTATAACGAAACGAATATCTGGTTTATCTATACCCATTCCGAAGGCGATAGTAGCTACGATGATATCGACTTCTTCCATCAAGAATTTATCTTGATTTTCGCGGCGAGTCTGGCTGTCGAGGCCTGCGTGATAAGGCAACGCTCTGATACCATTAGCGACGAGTACTTCTGCAAGTTCCTCTACTTTTTTACGGCTCAAGCAATAAACGATACCCGACTTACCAGGGTTATTTTTGATATATTTTATAATGTCTTTAACAACGTCTTTGGTTTTTGATCTTACTTCATAATGAAGGTTAGATCTGTCGAAAGAAGATTTAAAGATTTTAGCGTCAGGTATTTCGAGGTTTTTCAAAATATCCTTCTGCACCTTCACTGTTGCAGTAGCGGTAAGAGCTATGACAGGCAATTTAGGGCTGATAGCATTTATAATAGGTCTCAAACGTCTATATTCTGGTCGGAAGTCGTGACCCCATTCAGAGATACAGTGAGCCTCATCAATAGCGAAGAAGGAAATCTTCAATCCGCGCAAAAAGTCAACGGTTTCTTCTTTTGTGAGAGATTCTGGAGCCACATAAAGAAGTTTCGTCTTTCCGCTTGTAAGGTCTTCTTTAACTTGTAGCAATTCAGACTTAGAAAGCGAAGAATTCATAACATGAGCGATGCCGCTATCGGTACCGAAGTTACGAATCATATCAACTTGATTCTTCATAAGCGCAATTAAAGGCGAAACAACGATAGTAGTTCCTTCACTCATTAATGCTGGCAGCTGATAACATAAAGACTTGCCGCCGCCTGTTGGCATAAGAACAAAAGTATTATTACCTGCGAGAATACTTTTTATAATAGCTTCTTGGTTTCCTTTGAATTGTTCAAAACCAAAAACATTTTTCAATAAATCGTGCAAACTTTTTTCATTATTTTTTGCCATAATCTCTTCAATGAAATTTTATTTATATTTGCAAAGTTTTGTTCAAAGTAAAATTTATCATTTGTCTCATTGACAAAGTTATGATTTTTAATTTTAAAGATGCAAGAAAAAAATAACTTTTTTTTGAAAGTATGGAAAACATCAAGGACATCGCAATACAAGTAATTGATACAGAAGCTAATTCAATATTAGGATTAAAAGAGCTTTTGACTGATAATTTTACCAAAGTTGTTGAATTAATCTTAAATTCTAAGGGAAATGTGATAGTTTCTGGTATTGGCAAGAGCGCAAATATCGCACAAAAAATCGTTGCGACCTTAAATTCCACAGGAACGACGGCCGTTTTCATGCATGCCGCCGACGCTATTCACGGCGATTTAGGCATCATAAGAGACGAAGATATTGTGATAATTATTTCAAAAAGCGGAGAGACACCTGAAATAAAAGTTCTCACTCCGCTTATTAAAATAAGGAAGAACAAACTTGTCGCCATCGTTGGCAACACCAAATCTTATCTCGCAGCGGAAGCCGATTTCGTGCTTGACACCACTGTGCCTTTTGAAGCTTGTCCGAACAACCTCGCTCCTACTGCCAGCACAACGGCGCAATTGGTAATGGGCGACGCCCTTGCCATCGCACTGTTAAAATGCAGAGGATTCAGCTCCGAAGACTTCGCCAAATTCCATCCAGGTGGCGCTTTAGGAAAGAGACTTTATCTAAGAGTAGGCGACGTCTGTGTCAAAAACGCTGTGCCAATGGTTGACGAATCCGACATAATGACAAATGTGATATTAGAAATTTCTGAAAAACTGCTTGGAGCAACAGCCGTAATGAAAAACGGCAATCTCTCAGGTATTATCACTGACGGCGACCTCAGAAGAATGCTGATGAAACACCCTGACATCAATGAGGTGAAAGCCGCCGACATCATGACGAAAAACCCTAAAACGATAGATAAAAACGATTTAGTAGTTAACGCCCTTGAACTCATGCAGAAAAAATCAATAACACAACTGCCTGTATTAGAAAACGGCAACTACGTAGGAATGATTCACATACACGACATTATTAAAGAAGGTATCATTTAAACTTTAAACCTTCAATCTACTTTAAACTATAATCTTTAAATATAAACTTAAAAAAAAATGATACTCAGGACTGACAATTTAGTAAAGAAATACAACAATCGTACTGTAGTAAAAGGAGTTAGCGTTGAAGTAAAACAAGGAGAAATCGTAGGGCTGCTTGGTCCTAACGGTGCAGGGAAAACTACAACTTTTTACATGACTGTCGGTCTTATCAAGCCATTCTCAGGACATGTTTATTTAGACAACGACGACATCACACAATTCCCGATGTATAAAAGAGCTCAGCTCGGAATAGGCTACCTCGCACAAGAGGCTTCTGTTTTCCGTCAACTCAGCGTTGAAGACAATATCGCTTCTGTCATGCAGTTCAAAAAAGGCATGACCAAAGAACAACAAGCCGAGAAATTAGAATCTTTGTTAGACGAATTTGGCTTACAACATATCAGAAAAAGCAAAGGCATTCAGCTCTCCGGCGGCGAACGACGCAGAACAGAAATAGCAAGAGCCTTGGCTGTTGACCCTAAATTCATCCTCCTCGACGAGCCTTTCGCCGGCGTTGACCCAATAGCCGTGGAAGACATACAACGTATCGTGGCTAAATTAAAAAACAAAAATATCGGAGTTCTCATCACCGACCATAACGCAAACGAGACACTGTCAATCACCGACAGAGCTTATTTAGTGTTTGAAGGGAAAGTACTTAAAGCTGGAACTCCGGAAGAATTAGCCAACGACGAAGTAGTACGCTCACATTATTTAGGAAGCAATTTCGAGTTAAGAAGAAAAGAGTTTTAACTGAAATTCAGAAACTCATAAAATTTGGCATTGGTCCAAAAATAGTTGGTAATTCCATCATAATTTCCGAATAAAAAAATAGAGACTTTGCGTCTCTATTTTTCATTTGTAGTCTTAACAAACATCGCTTCAACGATATAGAACAAAATCACAAGCGGAATTGCCGCCAATCGCAAGAAAATAAACGCAACGACAGCGAAAGCCGCCAACAAATAGATATGTTTTATATCTTTGAATTTCAAACTTTTTACTTTCAATGAGAAGAAAGGAATCTCGCTTACCATCAAATAGCTGAATCCTATCACTGTCGCGAACAAGAACAAAGGACTTTTCATAAGATTTTCCATTAATGTAAACGATTCGTTTAACAATGCCAATGGCAGAGAAGCGACGAAAATACCCATTGCCGGTGTTGGAAGTCCTATGAATGATGTTGTTTGTCTGTCGTCGATATTGAATTTAGCGAGGCGCAGAGCTGCGAAAACGGCCAAGAACAAAGCTAAGAACGGCAACACATTGATACCTGCGATTAATAATCTAAAAGAAAAAGGGTTCAATTGTGTGCGGGCTATATAAGAGAACATTATAAACGATGGAGCCACACCGAAGGAAACGACATCAGCGAGCGAGTCCAACTGAGCGCCTAAAGGAGAGTAAGCCTTGAGGAGGCGAGCCGCAAAACCATCTAAGAAATCAAAAAGAGCCGCAACAAATATCATTATTCCGGCTAATTCCCAATGCCCCTGCCTTGACAAAAGTATCGACACACAACCCGATAAAAGATTGCAACATGTTATCGAATTAGGAATATGTTTTATTATTTTCATTTCTTTAAAATTTATCTTATATAATGAGGCATTTCTTCTGGCAAAATAATCGAATATTCGACGAGACCTTTAATTTCTCCATCAACATACCATGGTGTCTGATAAATCATTTTCTTCACATCACCTTTCTGAATAGTGTAAACATTAGTGCCTTTTTCATCAATGAGGCGCTTTATTGTTTCTTGTGACGACTGTTTATGACATGACATCATATTTTTTCCAACCATATCACCGAAAACACTTTTCGATTTGTCATTCATATAAAGAACATTACCTTCTGTGTCAGAGACAGTTATACTTACATTAATTTCTTTAAAAAAGTCAAAAGCATTATTTTCCATAAACATAAATTTTTATGCAAAAAAAAGAAATATTTGTCAATGTAGATACGTCATTATAAAAAAAAATAAAGTTATCTTTGCAAACGTAATTTCGAAAAGTCTTGAAAAAACTATATAAATACATATTACATTCTTTTATAGGCACATTCATTTTCACGTTCTTTGTCGCCGTATTCATTTTGCTAATGCAATTTTTATGGTGCTACTTAGACGACCTCGTCGGCAAAGGATTAGGATTTGAAGTCTTAGGAAAACTGATGTTCTACACATCAATCACTTTTGTTCCTATGGCACTGCCTCTTGCGATATTATTATCCTCATTGATGTGTTTCGGCAATTTAGGAGAATACTACGAACTCGTTGCGATGAAAGCATCAGGAATCTCTGTCTGGAAGATAATGCGTCCTTTGTTATTCTTCTCTATCATAATGAGTTTCACAGCATTCGTATTCTCAAACAACGTCTTGCCTGTTGCGACATTAAAATCAAAGACACTGTTAAGAGATGTCAGAAAACAGAAAATGTCATTCGACATTCCTGAAGGAAGATTTTACAAAGGCATTGACGGATATACAATTAGAGCTGGAAAGAAAGGTGCTGACGGCAACACTTTATACGATGTCTTGATTTACGACCACACCGAATATAAAGGCAACATTAAAGTCACAACTGCCGATTCTGCCACAATAGCTTTAGCTCCAAGTCAGAAAGAGATTGTCTTCACACTCTATAACGGTTCCAATTACACAGAAGTCGTTGACGACAAAGAATATAAGTCAAAAAGACCTTTCGAGACTATGTCTTTTGAAAAACAATTCGTCAGTTTCGACATTTCTGACTTCAACATGACAGAAAGCGATGAAAGTTCTATGAAAGGACATCAATCGATGTTGAATATCAATCAATTAGTTATTGCCATCGATTCATTGGAAACTAATTCAACAGAAAGACACAATTCATTTAAGAACTCTTTCAAAAACCGACTTCAGCATTTTTCTTCCAAAGAAGAAGCTAAATCAAATAAAAACGACAAAGGCAAAAAAGCTGAACTCGATACAATTACAGTGTTCAAATGGCCTTTATTAGAAAACTTTGGCAAAAAAGAACAAGAATCTATTGTCAATATGGCGATTACTGCAACAAAGAATCAAATCGACAATATCGAATTGAACATCAGAGACTTTGAGAGACAAGAAACTAATATAAGAAAACATCAGCAGGTCTTGCATGAAAAGTTTTCGCTCAGTATCGCCTG
>JAEIGA010017094.1_pt1 | contig 11045 bp, 9 predicted proteins | sample 9270691 | NCBI WGS metagenome assembly JAEIGA01 (sample SAMN17057246, study PRJNA624740) | gut metagenome | biome: biome; isolation source: fecal sample | host: Bos grunniens | place: China: Xizang | collected 2019 | reverse complement strand
TGCCGCCGGTGCGCTTGGCGTGCAAATAGCCGACCACAAACCAAAACACGTTTCGCCAGATGCGCGTTTCCTCGGAAAGGAGCCCGTCGGTGATGACGGGGATGAGGCACGAGCAGGTGTCGAGGGCCTTGATGACCTCGCTTAAGTAATCGCGGCGCGAGAGGGTCTCCTCGGAGATGGGGAAAAAGAGATAGGAGTAGCCGGCACGGCTAAGCTCTTGCTGGAGTGCCTGGCATTTTTGCTCATCGGACTCAAGGCACACGATGATGAGGTGCCCGTAGTGAGAGCGAACGTCGTAAGGGGCATTAGAGAGCAGATCCATGATTTTGTTCCTTTCGCACGATTTTTTGTTGACTTTGGGCCAGGAGTGCAGGGATATTATCCGCCAAACGGTAATCGTATTTGATCACGTCGGCATCCTCCTCGGAGCATCCTCGATGTGCGGCGATCACGCGGCGGTAGCGGATGAGTTCTTCAAAATTGACGATATTGGCGTGCAGGCGTTGCCCGTGGAGCTGATCCTTGCTCAGGGTCAGATACTCGTGCTCCTCGGCCGGAATATAGCCGCAGGAGATCATGTAGGCGTTCCAGCGCAAATGCTCCATACGCGTCATCAAATGACGGCGTACGGTGTGCCGTGAAAGCTCCTGCTCGCTGTAACAGCGCAGGGCCTCCTTGGCGGGATCGGCACCCTCAAAGTAAGCCTCGCAAAATTCCTTGGCGGCATCGGGGCGCGGATCGCTCACGGGAGCCACGTCAAAGCCGAGAAGCTGGAGCTTCATGCGGATCGACAGGCAAGCGTAGGTGTTGGAGCTGCGTTGCACCGGAGTCCAGCGGTCGTACCAGGTGCGCATGGCCGCTTGGTAGGCCTGTGCTTCGTCAAGCTTCCCGTCGGTACGGGTATAATACAGGTGCTGGCGCTTGGCCATGGATTCCATCCCCTCGGAGATGATATAGGGCACCGAGGAAACGGTGTCGGCTTCCGTGCCGAACGGCAAAACCTCGCCGCCCGGATAATTGCCGCGCACCACGCGCTCGGCAAGCTCACGACATCGCACGCGCACGTAGATTTTCGTTTTTTCGGCCAGGCCCCACTCGAGCATCTTCTCGTGCAGCTTTTCGGCAAGGTCGATGTTGGCAAGATCGGAGCCGAACGCCACTACGATGCTGTTGCAAAGTCGTTCTCCGCCCTGCGTCAGCCTCGCGCGCAGCTCGGTGTAAAAATGCGTGTCGGCGATGTCGATGTGGTTGTAGCCGATGTTGAACACCGTTTCGGGCACGGGGAATTCGGGGCCGCGCTCTTTTTGCTTATACCACGTCGCGTAGCGGAGCATGCCGTGGTTGAGGTTGAGGTCAAACTCGGTTTTGGCAATGTCAAAGACGTGATACGCCACGGTCTTCGGCATAGGAACGCCGTCCTTTACGGTGAGGAGCTGGCTGTTTACCGAGTGCATGCGCAAAAGCTGGCGGCTCATGCGCCCGAAGCCGATCAGTACAAAATTCAGGGAGAGGTCGATTTGTACCGTACGGGTCACGGGGTCGATGTCCTCCTCCTTGATCCCCTCGGTGATGGGGTGCTCCTCTACGAAGTGCTGAGCGATCATCTTGTGAGGATTGATGCATTGAATACAGCCCTTGGTGTTGCTGGATAAGCGCACAAAGGAGGATTCGCTGTGCTCGGTGCTGAAGGCATAGACCGAAAGGCCCGAGTGCCCGTCGAGCGAGAAGTTGTCAAGCCCGAGGCTCTTGGTGTACTCGCCGATCTTGGTGGCGATGAGAAAGTTTTGGATCTCGTCCTCGGTATGCACGATCACTCGGACGTTGCGCAGGTGCGTGTTGCCGCAATATTCTTGGAGAATGGGGACGGGAGAGGCGGAAGCCTCAAAGGGCAAAATGGCGCAGTCGTGGATGAATGCCTGCTCCTTGACCTCCTCGGTGATGGGGCAAAGAAGAAGCAGATCGTACCGCGCACGGTCGACCGAGCGTAGCAGGTCTCTCGCGGTGGTGGGATAACCGATCAGCACGCAAACGTCGCGCTCGCCCGTGGCGATCCCCCGCAGTAAGCGGCGGTTTTTCATTCTTCGGGCGAGGAGCGAAAAGGTAAACATGGTGGTGTTGCAGATCGCCGCGGCAAAGCAAAGATAGACCGCGAGCTTGTAGAACAAAAACTCCTCTGCCAGGGGCATCACGACGTCCCATTTGAAGTTCAGGGCTACCAGCAAAAGCGCGTGTGAGAAGGAGTCGAAGAGCGCCTTGAAGAGATTGACGCCGTTGAACAAATTGCCCGCCAGATAAAGCGGGATCGCGCCAAGATAGATGAGGCCGAAGTTGCCCTTGCGGAAGCCCTTGAGCTGCTTATATTTCTCCGCGCGGTCTGCGCGGCAATAGCGAACGCTGTTGAATACGACCACAAACAGCATATAGACGAGCGCGACGACGGATAATGCCAATACGAAATGCATGGATGACAATCCTCCTGTGGCACGGTGATTTTTCTTCATTATAACAAATAGAATGCTCTTTTGCAACATTTTTTGACCTTTTTGTGTCGGGAGGCGTGCGCGAGAACCCCAAAAGCCCGATAGAATGCTTATTTTATGGGTGTGCTCCACACCCCTTGTGCTTGACACGCTTCTATGATTTGTGATATAATTTTTTGAGAAAACGCACCCCGATCATGCCCGAAAATGCCGCGCCTTGCATAATCCTGCCGCGGTTGGGAAAGATTTAAATGCAAGAGCAAGCAATCAAACGGGGGTGGCGTGATGAAGGTTGTGATATTGGCAGGTGGCTTTGGCACGCGCATCAGCGAGGAGTCGCATTTGCGCCCTAAGCCCATGGTCGAGATCGGCGGCATGCCGATGCTCTGGCACATCATGAAGTATTACGCATCGTTTGGCTACGGCGACTTTATCGTTTGCGCAGGCTACAAGCAAAGCGTGATCAAGGAGTGGTTTGCCGATTACTATATCAACCACAGCGACGTGACCTTTGATTTTAGTGCCCGTGAGCGCATCACGGTGCACACCAGCCACTCCGAGCCCTGGCGCGTGACGGTGGTGGATACGGGTCTTTCGACCATGACGGGTGGGCGTATCAAGCGCATACGGCAGTATTTGGACGATGCCCCCTTTTTTCTGACCTACGGGGACGGGCTCTCGGACGTGGATATCGGGGAGCTGCTCCGATTTCATCGGGCACACGGTAAGTGCGCCACCATTACGGCGGTGCACCCCGATTCGCGCTTCGGCGTGCTTGATATGACGGGGGATCGGGTAACGGCGTTTCGCGAGAAAAGCGAGGCGGACGTCGATTGGATCAACGGCGGCTTTATGGTGCTGGATCCTCGCGTGGTGGATGACATTGAGGACGATGCCACCGTCTTTGAGCGAGCGCCTCTTGAGCGCTTGTGCGAGAGAGGGGAGCTGATGGCGTACCGTCATCGCGGATTTTGGCAATGCATGGACACCCTGCGCGACCGCGAGCGTCTGGAGCGCCTGTGGGTGAGCGGTGAGGCGCCCTGGAGGCGGTGGGAATGAGCGACTATCTCTCGTTTTACCGCGGCAAGCGCGTGCTGGTAACGGGCCACACGGGCTTTAAGGGTGCGTGGCTTTGCCGCATTTTGGAGCACTTGGGCGCGGACGTGCTGGGATATGCGCTGCCGCCACCCACCTCCCCCTCGCTTTTTGATTTGTTGAAAAGCACCTCGAAAACGAACACCGTTTTGGGGGATATTTGCGATTTTGAGCACCTTTATGCCACTTTTTCGGGCTTCGAGCCCGAGATCGTGCTTCACCTGGCCGCCCAGCCCCTCGTACGAGAGGGCTACCGTGCGCCGCGTGGGACCTTTGCCACCAACGTGCAGGGCACGGTCAACGTGCTTGAATGTGTGCGAAAATGCGCCACGGTGCGCTCTTTTTTGAACGTGACCACCGACAAGGTGTATTTGAACCGCGAATGGGAGTGGGGCTACCGCGAAAACGAGCGCTTGTGTGGGCTTGACCCTTACTCGAGCAGCAAATCCTGCTCGGAGCTGGTGACTTATTGCTACAAGCATTCCTTTTTGGCACCACGGGGTGTTGCGGTCTCGACCGCAAGGGCCGGTAACGTCATCGGCGGCGGTGATTTTGCCCCCGACCGCATTGTGCCCGACTGTGTACGGGCCGCCCTGAACGGCGTGCCGATCGTGTTGCGAAATCCCGGTGCGACAAGACCCTACCAGCACGTGCTGGAGCCCCTTTTTGCCTATTTGCTGATTGCCGCCAAGGGGTGGGAAAATAGTGAATGTGCCGATGCCTACAACGTGGGGCCGGGCGAGGGCGACTGTGTGACCAATGCCGCCTTGGCCGAGCTTTTTGCCCACGCGTGGGGACAGGGCCTTCGGTGGCAGGCAGGGGGTGAAAACGGCCCCCGTGAGGCCACTTATTTGAAGTTGGATTCCTCGAAAATACGCCAAAGGCTGGGCTGGCGCCCACGCCTTAGTATCGCCGAGGCCGTGAGCCTCACGGTGGCGTGGAGCCGCGTTTATGCCGAAGGTGGCGACGTGGCAGGGATGATCGATAAGCAAATACTGGATTATATTAAAACGATCAATTAAACGGAGACTGGATATGCATTTTACAGGCAAGACCGAGAGCGAGGCCAGAGCCGAGCTGCTGGCACTGACAAAGGAATATTGCGACACGTACCACGAAAAGACGCCTTGGCGTGAGGGTGAGCGGATCCCGTATGCCGGGCGTGTGTATGACGGTGACGATATGGTGAGCCTGGTTGACAGCGCGCTTGATTTTTGGCTGACGTCGGGGCGTTATACCGCCCGCTTTGAGCGCGAGTTTGCCGATTATTTGGGCGTGCCCTATTGCACGCTGGTAAATTCGGGCTCCTCGGCCAACCTCTTAGCCTTTATGACCTTGACCTCCCCGATGCTTGGGGAGCGCGCCGTGGCGCGCGGCGATGAGGTCATTACCGTGGCGGCGGCCTTTCCCACCACGGTGGCACCGATCGTGCAGTACGGTGCCGTGCCTGTGTTCGTGGATATCACGTTGCCGCAATACAACATTGACGTCACAAAGCTTGAGGCGGCGCTCTCCCCCAAAACCAAGGCGGTGATGGTGGCGCACACGCTTGGCAACCCATTTGACCTCAAAACGGTACGCAATTTCTGCAATAAATACGATTTGTGGTTGATTGAGGATAACTGCGACGCGCTGGGTGCGGAATACGACTTTGACGGTACCGTGTATAAAACGGGCACGGTGGGCGATATTGGCACGAGCAGCTTTTATCCGCCTCATCATATGACCATGGGTGAGGGCGGCGCCGTTTACACGCGCGACAAATACCTGCACCGCATCATGCGTTCTCTGCGTGATTGGGGGCGTGACTGTGTGTGCCCCTCGGGCGTGGATAACGCCTGCGGTCACCGCTTTGACCGCCAATACGGAGAATTGCCGCACGGGTACGACCATAAATACGTGTACTCGCACTTCGGGTACAATTTAAAGGTGTCGGATATGCAGGCGGCGGTGGGGTGTACACAGCTCCAAAAGCTCCCCTCGTTCGTGGCGCGTCGCCGCGCGAACTTTAACCGACTGCATCAGGCGCTTTTGCCCGTGGCGGACAAGCTGATCCTGCCCGAGCCCTGCCCCCACTCGACCCCCTCTTGGTTCGGCTTTTTGCTGACCTGCCGCGAGGGCGTGTCGCGCGAGGCGGTGCTCACGCATCTTGAAAAGCGCGGCATTCAGACCCGTATGCTCTTTTCGGGCAATCTCGTCTGTCACCCCTGCTTTGACGCGATGCGTGCGTCGGGCACGGGCTACCGTGTGGTGGGCGAGCTCCAAAACACCGATACCGTGATGAACCGCACCTTTTGGGTGGGCGTTTACCCCGGCATGAGCGACGAGATGATCGACCATATTGCCCGTGCCATCAAGGAGGCGGTGTCGTGATCGGCAGGGCTCTTGGCAAGCACCGTCGCCTCATTAGCGACTCGGTATATAGCCTAATGGGGCTTGTTTTGATGAACGCCGTGGCGCAGATCGTGGTGTTTCCGCTGTACGCGCGCAAGTTCGGCAACGTCGGGTACGGCGATCTGCAATATCTCATGGCTTACGTCAACGTTCTTGCCGTTTCGATCGGCAGCGCCGCCAACTATGCGCGCATGGTGAGCCCCAGGGCGGAGCGCGAGGGCAATGCCGGCGACTATAACGTGTTGCTGGTGCTGGTGTCCCTCATCGGCCTCCCGTTTACTTATCTGGTGTGGCGTTTTGGCGGCGCACCGATGGATAAGACCACCTACGTGTGCTACTTTTTGCTCTTTGTGGCAATGACCTTCCGCTATTATGCCGACGTGGCCTACAAGATCACGCTTCGGTATCGGAGCTACTTTGTTTATTACGCCGTAATTGCCGTTGGCTACGGAATTGGTGCCATACTGGTATCAAAAACGGGCATTTGGCCGCTGGGGCTGCTTGTGGGGGAGGCACTGGGTGTGGTTTATGCTTACTTGACCTCGGGCCTGCTTCATCGCCGCGGTCTTACGCTCTCGCCCGCGTGGCGCTCGACGCTTCGCGCGGTGCTGATCCTGTTTTTGTCAGAGGGCGTGGCCAATTTGATCTTAAACGTTGACCGCATCCTTTTGAAGCTGCTTATCGGCGCATCGGCCGTTACGGTCTACTATCTTGCCACGTTGGTGGGCAAGGTCATGGCCGTTGTGGCGGCGCCGCTCAATGGTGTGCTCATCGGGTACCTCACCCGTTACGAGGGCAAGCTCACGCGCCGTGCCATGCGTTATCTGGCGCTTGGGAGCCTTGCGGCGGTGGCGATCCTTACGGGCCTTTGCACGCTGGGCGGCATCGTGGCGTTGTGGCTCCTTTACCCAACGGAGCTGGCGAGCGTCAAGGAATTTTTGTGGTTGGGGAGCCTCGCGCAGGTGCTCTACGTCGTATCGGGCGTGGTCATGGTGGTGCTCATTCGTTTTGCAAAAAAAAGCTACCAGGTTGCCATTAACGCCGTATTTGGCGTGTGCTTTTTCGGCCTTGGCATCTCGGCGACCCTCACGTTTGATCTGTGGGGCTTTGCCGTGGCCATGGTGATTGCTTGCGCCGTGCGATTTTTGCTTGCAATACTGCTGGGCTACCGTGTAGCCCTTCGATCCGACACCGGGGAATGACGTCATGGTAACGCCATTCACGGGAGGACGGTATGGAAAAACGCCGAAAACGCATCAGCGTGCTGGTGCCGACCTACAACGAGGCACCAAACGTGGTGCCGCTGTGCCATGCGCTGGTGGCAGAGCTTGAGGGGTCGCTCTCCCGTTACGATTACGACATTTTATTTATAGATAATGCGTCGGGTGACGGCACGCGCGAAAAGCTCATCGAGCTCTCGCGCGAAAATCCCCGTGTGCGCGCCATCTTCAATGCGCAAAATTTCGGTCAATTCAACTCCCCGTATTACGGCATTTGCCAAACGACGGGGGATTGCACCATTTCAATGTGCGCGGATTTTCAAGACCCCGTCGATATGCTTCCGCGGCTGGTTGAGAAGTGGGAAGAGGGGCATTTGGTGGTGTGTGCCGTAAAAACGAAAAGCCGCGAGAACCGACTGCTTCGTTTTTTGCGCACCTGTTACTATAAGGTGATAAAAAAGGCCTCCCGTGTGGCGCAAATTGAGCATTTTACGGGCTTTGGGCTCTATGACAGGAGATTTGTGGAGGTTATGCGACAAATCGACGACCCCACCCCCTTTTTGCGCGGCATTGTGGCGGAATTCGCCCCCAAACGTGCCGAGATCCCTTACACGCAAGCGCGCCGTCGCGCCGGGCGCACGCACAATGGGTTTTTGACACTCTACGACGCCGCGTGGCAGAGCTTTACGGTCTATACCAAGTTGCCCGTGCGCGCCGTGATGCTCCTCGGGTGGTTGTTGCTTCTCATTGCACTGGGCGGCGCCTTGGCGCTGGCTTTTGGCGTGGGACGTGGGATCGCTCCTGCGGTCTTGCTGTGGCTTTTTCCCGTATTTTTTGCCCTCACGGGCTTAGTTTTGATCTCTGTTGGAGTGCTTGGAGAATACGTGCTCACCCTGCGCGAAAAGGTGACGCGCCGCCCCCTGGTGGTGGAGGAGTGTCGCGTGGGATTTGATGCACCGCCTGCGGAGAAGTAACGTGGGCGAGATCTTCTTTTCTTTGCCAAACTCCTACCCGTGTGCGGGTCTTTTTACCGTTTGGCACGGGATTTTGCTTGCCGTGACCGCGGCTTTGGTGGCGCTGGGGCTTTATCTCTCGCGCGGCATGAGTGCCCCTGCGGTGCGCCGCACGGTGCGCGTTGTGACGGCGGTGCTCCTTGCCCTTGAGGTGGCGAAGATCCTTTTTGTGCTCTTGGTGGTGCGCTCGCGCAACCCCAATGAGTTCGTGCCCCTTTATTATTGCAGTATCGTTTTGTACGCCGGGCTCCTGGCCTCGCTGAACCACCGCTTCTCGCGCCGCGTGGGCGATGCCTTTATTGTGATGGGCGGCATCATTGGCGGCGTGGTGTTTTTGATATTTCCCACCACGTCCCTGCCGCAATACCCGGCATTTCACTTCATTTCGTGGCACAGCTTTTTGCTTCACGGTGCGATGGTGTACCTGGGGCTTCTGCTTCTCTTGACGGGTGTATACCGTGAGAATATGGCGGATCTTCGCCCCGTGGCGACCCTGATCGCGTTGGTGTGTGCCGTGGCGTTTGCTTTTAATACCGTATACAATCAAGTGGCCGCCGAGCCCGTGGCAAATCTCATGTTTATTTCAAGGGATTTCGAGGGAACGCCGCTGTCGCTTGTTTACCGCTTGTGCGGTCGATTTTTCACCCCCGTGATGTGGCTTGGACAATCCTTTCTCCCATTTTTCGCAACGTATGGGGGGATACGCCTTGTGCGTGCCCTGGCTACAAGACCCCCTCGGGACCGCTTACAAAAACGAGAAAGGCGTAGGGTGAAAAACGAGGATCATGACGATTTTTGACGCATTTGCCTACTTTTTGAAACGGTTGCTTCTGACGGGGGAGCAGGCGGCTCCGCCTCTCAATGCCGTGGAGGCGGTGGGCTTTTATCTCACTGCCGTGATCGGCGCGCTTTTTACGCTTTGCTACGCCTATCAGTTTTTCTATTTGTTCGTGGCTCTTTGGGTCAAGCCGCGCCGCTTTGAGCCCGTCTTGCCCACGCGGCGCTACGCCGTGGTGATCGCCGCGCGAAACGAGGCGGCAGTTCTCCCGATGCTCATTGACAGCATCAAGCACCAAACCTACCCCGAGGCGCTGACTGAGATCTTTGTGGTGGCGGATAATTGCACCGACGACACCGCCGCCGCGGCGCGCCGCGCCGGGGCCACGGTTTTTGAGCGCTGTGACCAAACCCGTGTCGGCAAGGGCTATGCGCTGGCGTTTCTTTTCGATCGCATTCGTGAGAGCCGCGGCCTTTACGCCTTTGACGGGTATTTGTTTTTTGATGCCGACAACGTCCTGCGCCCCGACTTTATCGAGCAAATGAGCTACGCCCACGCGGCAGGCTACCGCGTCATTACCTCTTACCGCAACAGTAAAAATTACGGCAAAAGCTGGATCAGTGCAGGGTATTCGCTGTGGTTCTTGCGCGAGTCGCGCCATTTGCAAAATCCGCGTGCGATCCTCTCGTGCAGCGCCGCCATTTCGGGCACGGGGTTCCTCGTTGACCGCGCCGTCATCGAGCAATACGGCGGTTGGCGCCATTTTTTGCTGACCGAGGATATCGAGTTCACCGCCGATTGCATTTTGCACGGCGAGTGCATCGGATACTGCCACGCGGCCGAGCTTTTTGATGAGCAGCCCGAGACCCTGGCGCAGTCCTGGCGACAGCGCAAGCGCTGGGCCAAGGGGATGTTTCAGGTCATCCGCCACTATGGCAAGGGCCTGCTGGCCGGGGCCTTGCGCTTTCGTTGGTCCTCGTTTGATATGCTCATGAACATCACGCCTGCGTTCGTGCTCTCGAGCGTTCAGCTGATTGCCACACTCTTCTTGCTTTTGCTCAATTGGGCCGTAAACGGGGTGATTTCTACCGTATTACTGCAATGTCTTGCTGATTTTTTGATCTTCGGCTACGGCATCTTTTTGGTGCTCGGAGCCATCGCGCTCATCAGCGAGTGGCGCAGGGTTTGTTGCCCCAAGCCCCGTGCGGTGCTTTTGCTTTTCACCTTTCCCTTATTTATGCTCACCTATATCCCCATTTCGCTTTGCGCCTTTTTCTCGCGGCGCGTGGAGTGGAAGCCCGTGGAGCATCGGCACGCGATGACCGCCTCTGACGTAGAAAAGGGTAGGACGGTGCCGAAAAAACGACAATAAATGTGATAAATAAAAGGAGGACTTTTTATGAAATACCTGTTTGCCTCGGACATTCACGGGGATCTTACGGCCGCCCGCGCCGTGCGCGCCGCATACGAGCGCGAGGGCGCCACGCGCCTGTTTTTGCTCGGTGACGAGCTTTACCACGGGCCGCGCAATTACATCCCCTCGGGTTACGACCCCAAGGGTGTGATCGCCCTCTTGTCGGATTTGAAGGACGTCATCACCGCCGTGCGCGGCAACTGCGACGCGGAGGTCGATCAAATGGTGCTTCCGTTTCCGATCCTTGCGGATTACACGACGCTTTCGCTACCGAACGGTACGGCGTACCTCACGCACGGGCACCTTTTTGGCGGCGAGGGGCCCGTGGCGCTCGGCGAGCACGACATTCTCATTGAGGGCCACACGCACGTGGCCGGCGTACATAAGACGGTCGCGGGGCACGTGTGCCTGAACCCGGGCTCGGCCGCCATGCCCAAGGGCGACACCCCGGCCTGTTATATGGTGTACGATAGCGACACGGCGCTGTTTTCGATCCGCCGCCTTTCGGATGGGTCGGTCTTTGCCGAGTACACCGCCCGATAATATTGCAAAAATACCCCCGTGTGCCGAAAACCGGCACACGGGGGTTCTTTTTTTTGTGTTTATTTGTTGCCAAACGTGCGCTCGTAGCACACCAGCGCCTCGGCGATG
>JAEIGA010017093.1_pt1 | contig 11045 bp, 9 predicted proteins | sample 9270691 | NCBI WGS metagenome assembly JAEIGA01 (sample SAMN17057246, study PRJNA624740) | gut metagenome | biome: biome; isolation source: fecal sample | host: Bos grunniens | place: China: Xizang | collected 2019 | reverse complement strand
CTTTGCCATCTCCTCAGCTGTAAGCTCGAAGAGAACGTTCTTTACCTGCTCAGTCACAACCTCGAAGTGACGGCCAGCCTCGCGCTCCTCCTTCTTCTCGCCGATGCAGAAGATTGGAGAAAGACCCTCAGCGAGAGCAAGCTTTACCTTCTCTACGAGGAGAGCGTCAGTCTCACCATAGTACTCTCTTCTCTCAGAGTGGCCGAGGATAACGTACTCAGCGCCGAGACCAGCGATCATGTTCACTGCAACCTCACCAGTGTAAGCGCCCTTTGTGTGGTTTGCGCAGTTCTGAGCTGAAAGACCTACAGGTGAACCCTTTACGACCTCAGCTACTGGATAGAGGTGAGTGAATGGTGGAGCGATGATGAGCTTTACGTCAGCTGGTACCTCAGCTGAAGCCTCTACTACTGCCTTAGCGAGCTCTACGCCCTCTGCAACTGTTGTGTTCATCTTCCAGTTGCCTGCTACGATGTGTTTTCTCATTGTCTTTTTATATTAAATTGTTCGTAAATTTCGTTGTGATATGGTGTTGTTTTGCGTGTTTTACCCGAAAAACGCAAAACAGCTGCAAATTTACTAGATTTTTTCTAATTGTACTGAGTTTTTATGCTTAAACGGCACTTAATGTTTTAATAATGATTCCTATCTTCTTGTCTTGGTTCCATAGCCAGACCTTTCCGTCTGGGGCTGTCTTCTCGACTGTGAATACAAGGCCTTCCATTTTCCTTGTGTCATCCGCTACGGTGTACTCTAGGGATGCGGTGACTTCCTGTCCTTCGTCGGTAGGCGTGGCGTCGCTTCGGAATATGACCCAGTCCGTAAGTTTGTCGTTGACAAGACGGAACTCATGGATCCCTTCGTTATAGCCGATCTGACACGTTTTCTGATCATAGGTCATCTGCAACTCACCCTTTACCGTAAGCGATATGTCGGTGCGGGGAAGCAGCACTTCGGCAGGCTGTGGACCTACGCATCCATATATGAATAAGGTGGCCATGACCAGGCCTGCAATATGTCTTGGTTTCATATTATTCTGAAAGTATTATTTCCTTTTCCAATATATCAGTGCTGCCGTCAGGCCAATATACGATAGCCCGTAGTGTTCCGGCTTCCGATACCGTAAGGTAACCGTCTCCCTGCGGACCTGACTTCTTGCCGTTGAATTCCCACTCTATGGCCTCTGCCCCCGATGCATTATAGACTCTCATAGGGAGCTTTGCTCCTAAACTGAACGTGCCGTCCTCGTTTGCTGCCTTGCCGAAATGTATATACGGCCATCTGACAGGAACCTCCCTGCTTGTCATGAAGGATACCTTTCTGCTTTCGCCCATAGTGCCGTCTATCTCAAAGCAGATGTTCGCTGTGTATGTCTTGTTTCCAGGGGTGAGACCTTCAAGCACGATGGCGTATTTACCCGTTTCGTACGGGAGTACGGTGGCATTCTGAGCAGGTTGTCCTGTACGTCCCCATTCTACGATAGCATTGCCTTCAAATGCCCTGTCACTTTCGAAGTTGATGATAGCCGCATCCATGAATGATTCAGTCTTTACATTGACCGGTATAGGAGGTTCCTCGCCTTTGAGTCCGGTCACTGTAAACGTCACGTCCTCACCGTCGCGTCTGATGCCCGTAATGGAAATGGTAGCTTTGCTGCCGTTCCTGAACCTGATGCCTGGCGTACTGTCAGGAGTGAAGGCAGTTGTGCCGGCATATGGGAAGAAGATGCCGCTGATGTTGCTGAGCATTCCCACGTATCCGTTCATGCTGGTTGTGGCGTCGATTCTTCCGTCTGCCTCGATCAGGTCGGCGAGCTGTTGCTGGGGATCGACATTGACGGTGTTGCTGATCTCCCACGCCTTCTTGTCGCTTTTGTCGATGTGGTAGACCAGAAGGCCGTAGCCTCCTATATATTCGTCCCAGTCCTTGTTTCCTCTGCATTCAAGGAGGTAATACTCGTCCGGAGAGTCTGACGGGATCTTATAGGTCTGGCCGTTGGCATGTATCGGTTTTAGGGTGTATGTGCCGTTGTGCGTCAGCGTCTGCGGTTCGGCAAGCCCCATGATCTCTCTTTCGATGACATTGAAGAACGGTGGGGTATTGTAGCCGTTGTTGCTGTTTCCTCCGTCCATGACAGAGGTGCTGTTCCAAAGTCCCATCGCCCAGCCGTTGTCCTCATAGTCCGTGTCATAGAAATCAGGAAGTCCCAATGTGTGGCTGAATTCGTGACAGAATGTGCCGATGCCGGCCAGGGAGTAACCGCCTTTCACTTCTCTTTTGAGTTCCGAGGTACATGCATATTGGTCTATCTTTTTGCCGTCAAGGTTGATGGTGATGCCGGCTCCGCTCTTGACATACCATGAGTGTGACCAGATGCAGTCTTCGTTGTTTGTCGGGTCCTCAGCCTCGTCTTCCCCGGCGAAGAATACGAAGACATTGTCGACGAATGTGTCGCCGTCGTCATCATATAATGAGAAGTCGATTCCGGCTTTGTCGGCAAGCGTGCAGGCTTCGGCTATCATTTCAGCGGGATGTGCGTCGTCGCCGTAACTGTCATTCTGGCCATAATATGCCCTGCGGTTGCTGAGAGTCACGATCTGGCTTACGTCAAAGGAGAATTCAAACATTCCGTTGAACTGGCTTTCGAAATAGTCCTTGGCACTGCCGGTCGCACCGTTTGAACTGTAGCCTTTCTTTGTGACCAGGTCCACAAGCTCCTGTCTGCTGTGACGGAACTTGACGTCTGAATATTCTGCAAGAATGACGATGCCGTGCTTGGTCGCCTTGCCGTCAGACCTGGTCTGTACACCTTTTGACTTCATGACCCTTTTCATGAGGTTTTCCTCTTCATCGAGTCCTGTTGGTTTTCTCCTGAGTCTGGCGCGTTCAGCCAGGACTTCATGAGGAATCTTGCCGCTGCCGATCAGTACTTCCGCCGGAGCATCTTCTCCTACATGGTAGCCGCTGCTGTATTTGCTGCCGTCAGAGTTGTATATGGCATAGCACCACCAGCCATCTGCGTCGCAGATTATCGTCTGGCCTTGCAGTGTGGTGACTGTCTTACGGAATTCATCCCCTGCGCATATTGCGGTAAATACACTTCCGTCCGGCTGCGTGACCGTCAATGTCATCGGTCTGATAGGTCTCGCGAAGAGAAAAATTGTCAAAAAGACGCCTAAAGTTGATACAAGTAGCCTATATCTCATCTTATCTATTCAAAACGTTCTTATATTTGCCACGAATTGCAAATTTAGTCATTTTTAAATGAGACGAACAAGATTCTTGGTGCTGTCGCTTATAGCGACGGCTCTCTTTTCACTTGATGTCAATGCCCAGCAGAGTGTAGTTGACGCCATCAATTCATATGGTAATTTCGACAGGTGGTCAATCCGTGAAGTAAAGGAGTCATCTATCATAGGTGGCGCCACAAAACAGTTATATGAGTTCTATGGAAACCAGGAAGTGACATTCACCGGAAAGACCCCGTTCGAGGCTCCGAAAGGCTATATATGGAGGACAAACAATGTCCTTGCCGTCGTTGCTGGAGTGGTGAAGACCAACAATACCGTCTATCCTGAGAAGAGGGGAGACGGATACTGCGCCAGGATCGAGACCCATATCGAGGAAGTCAAGGCATTGGGTGTCATAAATATGGATGTGACTTGCCAGGGTGCACTGCTCGTCGGTGCGCTTCCTGAACCTATCACAACAACGAAGGATCCGATGGCAAAGGTTCTTTACGGAGTCCCTTTCACCGGAAGACCACAATCGATTGTCATGGACATCAAGGCAGATGTCGGTCATGAGGTGATCCGTGGCACCGGATTCTCAAAGCTCAAGCCTATGGGATACCCGGATGCGGCGGAGATCACGGTGCTTCTTCAGAAAAGATGGGAAGATGAGGATGGTCAGGTCCACGCCCTCAGAGTCGGTACCGCAATATGGAGAATATCGGAAGACATACCGGAATGGAAGAATGGACATGAACTCAGGATCGGTTACGGTGACATCACAGGAGAACCGTATTATCAGGAATATATGGGTTTGAAGACCGATCCCGTTTCTGCTTATCATGCGATTAACAGCAAGGGCAGGAATGTCATCATCCAGGAGGATGGATGGGCGGCTGCGGACGAGGAACCGACCCATATGATAATCATTATCATTTCAAGCTGTGGGAATGCTTTTTACGGTGGTGTAGGCAATACTCTTTGGGTTGACAATGTCAGGGTTGTGATGTAAAAAAGTAGTCTTAATTGGTAAAAATGAACTTTTTTTGAAAAATCTTTATTTTTATTTGCAACATTTGGAAATCTATATGCATCTTTGCAACAGGTTTAGGTTTTAGTACACGTTTAAGGGGTTGTAGGCAGTTGCTTGCAGCCCCTTAATATTTTCAGGTCAAAAAGCTCGAAGAATTTTGGGCCCGTCCCGGGTAGGGACGAAATTCCCCCTGAAAGGGGGATGTCACGAAGTGACAGGGGGTTGAGACAAAAGAAACATGTTCCGTTTAGAACATGTTTCTTTTTTTGAATATCCAGAATATCACAACTATCGATATTGCCATGAGGACCAGGACAATCAGCCATGACACGCATGATGTTCCGATCCATCCGAACCTGACGTTCATTCCGAAGAAGCTTGCGATCAAGGTAGGAGGCATCAGCATCAGTGAAACCAGCGTGAACACCTTCATGATCTTGTTCTGATCGAGGTTGATGATACCCAATACCGTGTTCTGCAGGTACTCGAGTCTTTCGAAGCTGAAGTTGGTATGGTTGATCAGTGACGATATGTCCTTGAGCAGGACATTAAGGCGCTGATGATATTCCTTCGGATATTTGGCACTCTTGAGGATGCCCGATATTACTCGCTGCTTGTCGACGATGTTCTCTCTGATGAGCATTGTGTTGTCCTGCAGCTGGTTGATGTCGATGAGGAACTCCTCGCTGATGTCTTCTCCCAGACTGACCTTCTTGTTATACTGGCTGATCTCCTTGGAAACGAGCTCCACCATGTCGGCATCGAGGTCGATACGCTGCTCCAGGATGCTGAGGAATGCGACATGTCCTGAGTCGTACATCTTCGGGAATGCGAGCAGTCTGCGCTGGAGGTCAGTGAAGCTTCTCAGAGGACATTCACGCAATGTAGTGAGGATGTTGTCTGTAAGGATGAATGAGACGGTCTCTTCGTTGTATTCTTCGGGACCAGGGATGAGGAAGCTGGTGTTTGCAAAGATTGCATGCTCTGTCTCGGAGAAACGAGATGAAATCTCAATCTCTTCAGCTTGTGCCCTGTTCTGTATTGTTGTGCCAAGGAAATGCTCTGTTGCCCTTTTCTCTTCGCCCGAAGGGGAGTAAAGGTCAATCCAGATTACATTTTCGTATGGAATTTTTGCGAAGTCAGCTTCCGACTGGGAAACCATCATCTGTCCGTCTTTCTTGTAGAAGATCTCAATCATACCTCGTCCTTTTGTGTTCCGGCCAGTCGTCGGAACGAGTTCATATTACACGAAACAGGCTTACGTATTGCACACAAGCCTACAAATGTACCTTTTTTATTCGTGAAATCCAAATTTTAAGATCGCCGCCGTGGCAATCTTTACGGCTGGAATATCTGACGGTTGATGATCGAGCGTCCGAGTGTCAGTTCGTCTGCGTACTCGAGGTCATCTCCGAATCCAAGTCCGCGCGCTAGCGATGAAACCTTGACTCCGTATTTCGAGATCTGTCTATAGATATAGAATGATGTGGTCTCGCCCTCGACATCACCGCTGAGTGCGAGGATCACTTCTGCTGGGGTTCCGTCTATGCCGGGCGCATCAGCTTCGAACAGCCCTTCGGGTGAGGCAAAGCGTGATATTCGTTCCACCAGCTCCTTTATGGTTAAGTCTGACGGACCGATTCCGTTGATAGGGGAGATGATACCTCCCAGGACATGGTATACACCATGGAACTGTCCTGTGTTTTCAATGCTCATCACGTCGCGTACGCTCTCTACGACGCAAATGGTCCTATGGTCTCTGGACTTGTCGGAGCATATGGCGCAGATATCATCGTCGGAGATCATCCTGCATGTGCGGCAATACTTCACTTCGTCGCGCAGATTGTCTATTGCGGCTGTGAAGTGGTGTACATTCTCTGCGGGCTGCTTCAGAAGGTGAAGCGCAAGGCGAAGTGCGCTGCGACGGCCCACTCCGGGGAGCGTGCTGATGGCATCCACTGCCTCTTCAAGAAGTTTTGACGGGTAGTTCTCCTTATATGCCATATCCAGTACTATGATATGTCACCAATTCGTCGATCGGCGACTTTATGAATCTAACAAACTCAAGTCCGTATCTGCTTCCTATCTCACGGAGCATATCTTCGCATGCGCTTCCGAATGATCCGACGACTCCGATCCTGCATGCGGCCTCCTTGTCTAAGGCACCTTCGGAGTATCTTGACAGTGCGCGCCTGATGAATGATTCCAGGCAGTCTTCAATCAGTTCACGGATGTATCTTTCTTCCTTGTGTGCAAGTATGAAGGGAGCCAGTGAGGCCATGAATGCCGATGCTGCATTCTCCTTATATACTTTGCGGACTATCTGCGGATAATCCAATCCGAAATCTTTCTGGAAATCGTCTTCTATATCCTTGGGTACCAGACCCTTGACTAAGTCTGCGAGGAATGCGCGTCCCAATGAGACGCCGCTGCCTTCATCTCCGAGGACATACCCTCCGGGACGTATGTTTCTTACGATTTCTCCGTTCTCATACAGACAGCTGTTCGAACCTGTCCCCATGATGGCCACGACTCCGCTGCCGTCTCCGAAGAGTGCGCGTGCCGCCGCCAATATGTCTGAATGGAAATGCACGGATGCCATAGGACACCACATCTGGAGTGCATCTTCCAAAGCAGCCCATGACTCGCGTGAGACAAGTCCTGCTCCGTAGAAGTAGATCTCTTCTACGTGTCTGCCATCCGGATTCAGCGACGGGATGGCATTGCGGACGATGTCCTGGGTATGTTCAATATCCAGGCATGTAGGGCTTAGGCCTGCAGTCTGGACAGAGCGTACGCTGCCGTCTTCGTATACGGCTCTCCATGCCGTCTTAGTCGCTCCACTTTCAACTACTATGAACATCTCTGTGGCAGTTAACTGCTTGATACTTAATTGATTGAGCGAGTATTATCCTCGCTTTTTTCACGGTAATTCTGGTCTAATTGGCTGATATTCAGCTCTTTGGGTGCCACGGTGGTTCCGTGCTTTGTCCAATGTTTAAGCCCAATGACAGCTGCAACTACATATAATATATATAGTATGGCCATCCACCACATTCCCTGTGATGCGCAAAGCGCTACACTGAGTCCGTTTGCGATGATCCAAAGCCACCACTGCTGGAGGTAGGCCTTTACCAGCCACCATGTGGCAACGGCGCTGAGTATGGCAACTGATGCGTCAAGCAGGGACATAGGATTTTCCTTGAATCCAAGCGCGCTCATGTATTCCATGCCTTCAGCCAGGCCTATGGTGCCACATATGAAGAATGCCGCACTGAGCGCGACAGTCTTCCATGTAAGTTCATTAAGGTGGATCTTTGAAGAATCCTCGATTGTGCCTTTGTCTTTACGCCACTGCCACAAGCCGATGAATGCTGTGATGAGATAATATGCATTAAGTCCGAAGGACGCGTAAAGACCTTGACTGAAGAACACCAACATGGATGCCAGGCTTGTGATTATGCCCAGCACCCACATGGCGTTTTTCTGTCTGATCTCCAGGATGACATATATGACTCCTGTGATCAGCGTAAATATTTCGAGGATATTTTGGATCATTAGAGAACCTCGATGAGCTCAACAACGAACTTGAGTGCAGAGTATGGAGGGATTGCTCCTGGTGCACCGTGCTCGCCGTAAGCAAGATTGTAAGGGATGTAGAACTCATACTTAGATCCCTCTGACATGAGCTGTACGCCCTCTGTCCATCCTGCGATCACCTGGTTGAGGCCGAATACAGCTGGCTCTCCGCGGTCGTATGAGCTGTCGAACTTCATGCCGCTTGGGAGAGTTCCCTCGTAGTGGCACTTAACCTGTGAAGTCGCAGAAGGCTTCTTGCCTGCACCCTCTGTGATGACCTTGTACTGGAGGCCGCTAGGGAGTACGACTACACCTTCCTGCTCTGCAGTCATCTTGAGGAATGCCTCGCCTTCCTCGCGGAAAGCTGCGCTCATAGCCTCAGCCTCAGCCTTGCGCTCAGCCTCGAGGTCTGCGAAGTACTTGTCGAGAAGCTGGCCGGCCTCCTGGAATGAGATTGCAGGCTCCTCTCCGTTCATGAGAGCCTTTACACCTGCGGCGAAATCGTCGAATGTGATGTCCTTTATGCCTGATGAAAGCATGTTGTGGGCAATGCTCATGCCCAATGCGTAACTGTTCTTATCCATTTCTATTGTGTTTTATTGATTTGAATATCTTTGCAAAGATAGTTATTTTCTTGGATGATGGGTCAGGATTTCATTCTGCCAAGTCTTGCTGTCCACGTGTGTGTAGATCTCAGTGGTCGCGATGTTCTCGTGTCCGAGCATTTCCTGCACGACTCTAAGATCGGCTCCGTGTTCGATCAGATGGGTGGCGAATGAATGCCTGAAAGTATGTGGCGATACTTCCTTTGTGATGCCTGCGGCCAGGGTGTGTTTCTTCACGATCTTGAACAGAGAGACTCTGCTTATGGCTTTGCCGAATCTGTTCAGGAATACAAGGTCGTCTGCCGCTTTGGATGTCGGTGCCGGTCTCTCTTCGAGATAGGCCATAAGTGCGTCGGACGCCATCTCTCCGATAGGGGTGAGCCTTTCCTTGTTTCCCTTTCCGATGATGCGTATGAATCCCTCGTCCAGGAAAAGGGCGGATATCTTCAGCCCTGCCGCCTCGGACACTCGCAGCCCGCAGCCGTACATCACCTCAAGGATGGCCCTGTCTCTCTTGCCTTGCCATGATGATGTGTCGACCGAGCCTATGATGCTGTCGATCTCGTCTTCAGAAAGGACGCCAGGGAGATACTGTCCCAGTTTCGGTGATTCCACTCTGTCGCAAGGGTTGTCGCTGATGTATCCCTCCTTGACCATCCAGTCGAAGAATGAACGCAGGGAACTTACCAGTCTGGCCTGTGACCTTTCCGATATCTGGGTGCGGGAAGACAGATAGTCCGTGATGTCATCCGGTCCGGCATCTTCCGCTTTCCCTTCGTATGCGGCCAGGAATTTCTCCACATCAGAACAATACGATGCCACAGTATTCTGTGACATCGCACGTTCTATAATAAGATATCGTTTGTAGTCTTTTACCACGTTAAAAGACTACAAATTAGAGTACTCCTTTCCGTACTTGAGCATCTGGTCAATGTAGCTGTCCTGATATACGATCTCATAGTCCACTACCTTCAGACCCTTCTTGACAGGCACGATCTCAGGGTTGAGGAATCCGCCGTATGGCTTAAGGCCGAGAGATGCATAACGCTCGAGTACTTCCTTGTGAAGGTCATAGTCGATGTCGACTGCATATTTCTCGACAAGGGCCTTGCCTGCTGCATAGTCTCCTTCAGACTTGATCCTCTGAACCTCGGCGAGGAGTTCTCCGAAGAGACCGCGAAGTGCCTCGAAGTCGTTTACGATGAAGTATGTCTTGCCGTCGCGTACCTTCTTCTCGATCACGTTGTCTGCAAGACCCTTCTCATAGCACCAGTCAGCGATGAGCTTGCGGTTCTGCATGTGGGCCTCCATGTTCTTCTTGCCGAGGGCAACTCGGGTGAACTGAGTGAAGATACCGTTGCGGATGTAGCTTGAGTACTGTGCCTTGTATGCCTCCATGTCAGGGAGAATTCCGAGTTCTACGAGCTTAGGGTCAGCGAGATAATAGAGACCGAAGAGGTCGGCGCGGGTCTCCTCGAGGGTTGAACTGAACTCGCCGAGTGCGTTAGGCGATGTCTCAGGGAGAAGCTTGCCGGAACCGTGTCCGAGGCACTCGTGAAGGTCGGTGTGGAGGTCGTTGGTGAGGGCGCCGTACTTCTTCTCCATCTCCATCTCGGCCTCATCCCATGCGAACTCAGAGAGCTGGCTCTTTGGAGACTCCTGTGCTGCCATGGTGTATGCCGATGTAAGGTTTGCGATGGTAACGGACTTCGAACCATGCTCGCGACGGATCCAGTCTGCATTAGGAAGGTTGATTCCTATAGGGGCTGCAGGGTAGCAGTCGCCGGCAAGAACAGCCACGTTGATAACCTTTGCTGTGACGCCCTTTACCTCTTCCTTCTTGAAGCGTGAGTCTACAGGTGAGTTGTCCTCGAACCACTGCGCATTGTCGCTGATGAGCTCTGCGCGGCGTGAAGCCTCCGCATCCTTGAAGTTGACGAGGCTCTCGAATGTTGCCTTGCGTCCGAGAGGGTCGTTGTAGTCCTCTACGAAACCGTTCACGAAGTCAACTGTACCAAGTGTGTCGTTCACCCACTGGATGTTGTACTTGTCCCAGAGCTTGAGGTCACCTGTCTGGTAGTATGCGATAAGATCGGCTATGTAATCTTTCTGTGTTTCGTTCTCTGCATACTTTGCAGCCTTCTTGAGTTCCTTGCAGATCTTCTTCAGGGCATTGCCGTAGAGACCGCCTACCTTGTATACTTCCTCACGTACGACACCGTCGTCGCCTTTTACCACGCGGCTGTTGAGACCGTATGATACCGGAGTCTTGTCTTCAGGATCAACCATTGCCGCATAGAAGGCCTCCACCTCTGCGCGTGTCACATTTTCATAGAAGTTTACGGCTGATGCCGCGATGATGTCATCGGCATGCATGTCCTTGCGAGCAGGGAAGACAGCCGGATCATAGATTACAGGGAGGAGTTCTTCGCACTTGACATCATCTCCAACTGCAGCCATGAGGCTCTGGAAGTATTCCTGTGGGCACTCGGGGAAGAACTTGTCCTCGGCATAGTGATGGTGGATACCGTTGCTGAAGAACAGTCTCTTCGCATATTCCTCGAACTGACCCCACTCCTGGCAGGTGCGGTCGCCTGT
>JAEIGA010017092.1_pt1 | contig 11046 bp, 1 predicted proteins | sample 9270691 | NCBI WGS metagenome assembly JAEIGA01 (sample SAMN17057246, study PRJNA624740) | gut metagenome | biome: biome; isolation source: fecal sample | host: Bos grunniens | place: China: Xizang | collected 2019 | reverse complement strand
CAAATTTTTTGACATAGTATCTAATTTTACTATTTTATAAGTAATATTTTACTATTAATTTAGAAGTAGTCAATAGCCTAAACCTCTCTAAATAAGCCGTTTTAAAGAACATCCGTGCTAATGCTTTACGGATATTCCTTTTCTAAACTTTTACCTTTAAAAATATAAAATTTTCATTACATTTAGTAGTGTTGTAAGTATCTTATGTCAAAACATCTAACATATTCTATTATACACTGTTATGTAAACTTTTTCAAGAGTTTTAGTGCATTTTTCAGGGTTTTTTTGCTGTTTTTTTGCCTTTTTTTCTATTTTTTGAACACTATCTTGTCATAGTGTGTCCTTTGTGTAAATTTTCTTCAAAAATCTTTTAATTTGTTTGTAACATTTCTCTCCAATCCCTTATATGCGTAATCTTTTTTAAACATAAAAAGAGAGGAAGATTTCTCTTCCCCTCATTTTATACTATTTGATACGTCTCTTCTTAATAATTAAGCTTGTAACAGTTGTAATACCAAATACTATTGCTACTACGGCAGCTACGATAACTGTGATTCCTACACCTTTAGATGCAACGTCAACCACATTTACTATCTTTCTTCTACTTAACATTAAACCTGTTGGAGGTGTTAATGTAATAGTTTCTGTTGCTGCTGTATCTGGTTCTAATGCTGCTGTATCAAACTCTGGACTACCTTTACTTGGTTCTGATCTCTTAGCTTTATGAATATTTGCGTTACCAATTGTAGTTTCAAAGTTAGTTCTTCTACCTGTTAGAGTAGTAAACTGTACAATCTCTGCAATATTTTCATATTGTAAATTATCTGTATCAGTTTCTGCAGCTATAACTTTAGATGTTGGTAAGTAAATATAACCTGTTGAATCTGTCTTATCTGGAGTATTATCAGCCTTTTCAGGTAATAAGAATCTAGATAATTCTTTATTGTTTACAATACCATTTCCTAATGTTGCAGCATTATCTGGTATTCTATCAGGCATATTATCATATAATCCATCATCTACAGATACAACTAATGCTTTATATTCTTGACCTTCAACGTTTGTTAAAGTTCCTACTGGAGTTAAATCAACCCCACCTTTTCTTAAAGCATATACATATGGTTTAAGTTCTGTTGGGTTAGTAATTGTCCAGAATCTATTTTCTAATAGATCATTATTTGTTTCTTGTTTAAATTCTAAGTTAGTATCAATGTAGTCTAATATCTTATCAAATTTCAAGCAAGCTACAACATCTCTAGCAAATTTTTCTCCTGTATAATAACTATAACCAACAAATCTACCAAAGTATCCTTCATCTGTACCTGTGTTAATTAATAATTTTTGTTTTGTTCTATATAGATCACCATGTCCATCTTCTTTATACATTTCTGCAAATAAGATGTTTTCTGCTGTTCCTGAAGCAGTATATGTTGTATCTAATATATCTGGTCCTTTTGATTTAACCAATTCATTTGTTTGTTTATTTTCTTTAAATCTTATAACATCTAATGTGTCTCTAATTAAGTCAATCTCACTGTTGTTTTGTGCATAGAATTTATAAGTTATTTCAACAGTAGCACCTTGTAAGATTTCATCATCTACTTGAATATACACAAATCCTTGTGTATGCTCTTCGTTTTGAATATCTTTTATTAGGGCTTGAGCAAAGTTTGTATAATCGTTAGTAATGAATTGTACAACCTCTAAACCTTTTGATTTTTCTTTATTAATAGTATGTACTGTCTTTCCTTCTGTTGTTTTTGATGTATCAAAGAATAAATCTACTAATACAGTTCCATCTTCAGCTGTAAGCTTCATTTGGTTAATCTCTTTAGTTAAACTAATTTGAGATTCTGGTCTATATTCGATACCGAAATCTAAGTTATAAATAGCGAACGCTCTATCATAGATATCACTATTCTTAATAATTTCTAATGCATTATAATATATGTCATTCTTTTTAGTTGTATATTTTTGTACTTGTATTCCGTTTGTATCATTATAAGTTACTCTCGTAACTTTAGATCCACTTTTTGCTCTTTCTTCAGGTGTCGCTTCACGATAATATGCTGCTTCAGCTAATAATTTCTCTGGTTTAATTGTAAACTCAACAGTTTCAGCTTCCATATATGTGTTATCTGTTAATGTTTGTAAATCATCTGGTGTATTTTTAACACCTGGATCTTCACCATATCTTGTTCCTAAACCTTCGATTTCATTATTTACTAAACCTTTTAAGATTTCTGCTTTTTCGTTTGTCATTACTTCTGAGTATTTATTAACAGTTAATCTTCTCATTTCATCGTCTCTTGCATCAGATGTATTTTCTTGATTAAATCTTCTAATTACTTCGTCTACACTTAATTGTCCATTTTCTAGTGCCATTGTATATTTTGTAGATTTATAATCTTGACCATTAAAGATTTGCATATCTCTGTTAGCTAGTGCCACATCTTCTACGCCATCTTCTTTTTCATCAACTGTATCACCATATGTAAATCTAACAATATAAGTACCTGGTGTTAAACCATCTAATAAATATGTACCTGTTTTATCAGTTCTATCATGTTGTTTTTGTTCCCATGTTACGTCTGTTAAAACTTGTTCGTAATATTTATCTGCACTTATTTGAACAATTTCAACAAATTCAGCTTTTGCGTTTCTTACTGGTATATCAACGTTTTCAGTATAAGCATTATCATCTTTATCTTTCATATACCTACCTTCATCAATAAGTATATTACTTTGAGCTTTTCCATTTTTAGTCTTTTTACCAGTTTCCTTAGAAGATTCATTTATACCATCACCATGATATAAGTTACCACTACCAGTATCTAAAGTCTCTGTTCTTGAATCGTCCCAAACTCGACCAGTAATCTTTCTTGTTAAGTCTGTTAACTTAGTTATAATTCTTATTCCATATCTAGTATTTACATCATCTGGATCGTTTTCTGTATTTTCTGCTGCTATTTCAACACCTGTTTTATATGCTGTATCTTCATATAATGAAACTTCATCAGCAGTTCCTACATTTTTACTTCCTCTTCCATTTGTAACACCGATATTACCTGCGTTAGAATCCACGTCTACGATAGAAGCTGGTTTTGTAGCTGCTTTATTATACCATACTGAGTATGCATTAATTTGAGCTATATTTTCAATACCTCTACCATTTTTCTTATCTTTATCATCTTCCGCAATTCTTAATGCTCTATGTAATTGTACATTTGTTGATGTAGAAGATTCACCTTGAACAGCGAATTCTAATGTATCTCCATCAATGTTAATACTTGAACTTGAACGTTCAGATTTTGTTTCACTATATGAAGAAGAAACTTTTACATCTGCTGTATCTTTATCTAATGTATATTTTACATAAATATCAAATTCTTCACCTTCATCTAAAACAAATCCGTCCATTCCTCTTATGTACATTGTCTTATAGCCATCATTTGTAAAGTCATTTGCTTTATTTGAGAACACTCCATTTCCTCTTGAAGACTCGTTAGATACTACTAAAGCAACTTTAGTGTATGTACCATTTGGATCTTCAATATAGAATGGTTTTGCTCCTTTTGCAACTTCATCCGCATTAGATATACTATATTTTGTTCCGCTGCCACCCTCTTTGAAGTACCAAGCTTCTGAAACTTTAACAGTCTTATCTTCTAAGAATCCGTTTGCATTTTTTGTTTTTACAGTTACTGTATTATCATTTGAATATGTCATAAAGTTTTGATCATATAAATCTAAAATTTCATGAATTTTAACAAATAAGTTAGTATCTGTTGATGAATCCATAGTATATTCATCTCTAACAGGGATATTATTTACTGTCATTCTATAAGTTACTTCAACATTTAACTCACTTTCTGTTCCTTTATAATCCCTAACCGCTTGTGAAGCATATTGGTCTGTTCTCTTCTTGTAATCTGATTCATATAACTCAAGACCATATGGTTTGTCGATTATATAATCTCTATTAGATCCTTCACCATTTAGGATATCTAATTGATTTAATGAATACTCTACTTCTTCACCATCTATTGTTGTCTTAACGCTATACACGTCTTTTGTTAAAGCTATATCAACGTCTTCTCTTAACTCTAATCCTAAATTAATATATTTCAAATAATCTGTCTTAGGTATAGAATTATCTACTGTGTCATTATATGAATATAGCCATAAATATTTAATCATTTCAGTATTATTACCTGTTTGATTACTTAAAGAATCATAAATACTCTTTAAGTAAGCTTGAGCTGCTTTTCTACCATCTGCAGTATTTGGATATAATGACTCGTCTATAATTCCCATAGAAATTGCAACTTGCCAATCATCCCAGTGGTTAGAACATTGTTTCCATTTTGCACTTCCACAACTATTCATCGCTGTTTTACAAGCATTTAATACATCTGTTTTATTATGATCTACTATAAATGATTTAGCAGTCATATCTCTTCTATCATCTTCAATTAATGTAGAAATATGTCCATCTTTATCAAAATCAAGATCTCCTCCTCCAAGAGGATCTTTAGCTAATCCCATATCATACGCAACGTCATATGAGATATATTCAAAACGTTTATTAAACGCCTCTCTATCACTTGTCAACTCTGCTGCATTTGAATCTATTATATAGTCTGCAGTTACACTACCATCATTTTTAGTTAAATTCTTCATACCAGCATAGAATTCTGTACTCTTATAAACAACACCATCATAAACATATTCAATATAATATCTATAATATTTACTATCTGCTGAATAATTTCCAGAAGCATCTTTCTTATCAGCTTTATCTACACGTTGATATAGAATGTCTTGATAATCTTTTGTATGATTAAATGTTTGATAATAACTTAAATTTTCACCTCTTGCAAAAGTATATTCACCTAAGTCATTTGTTTTTGTAGTTCTTACTACTTTAGCAGCTTCACTTGCTTCATCATCTAATCTATATAATTTTACAAGGATTCCGCCTTTCATACCAGCATCATCAACATCATAATGATTTATTTGCTCAGCACTTGGACTTTCATCCATTTTACCATTTCTATTAAAGTCTACCCATACTTTACCAGAAATTACTAAATCTTTCATTCTAACATAATCTGATGTAATTTGTTGTTCTGAAATATTTCTATGTGTTACATCTATACCATTTACGTTAGCAATCTCTTTAACTTCTGCACTATTTCCCATTAAATGTAAATACATATTACTTTGTACAACTTGTGTTTCCAAGAATACTAAAACATATTCTCCAGGATTTAAAATAACACTATCATCTAGTCTTATTTCATATACGTTATACTCTCCGCTCTCTACAAGAGTAACACTTATACCACTTTCAATTACATTTTGTTTTACTGTATTATCAGCTTTATATACAGTAGCATTTTTTCCTGTATATTTTAAACCTCTATGTAATTTATCTAAAATTAAAGTTGGTTTAACTTGAGTAGCTGGTTTATTTCCTGTTGCTTCTGTTTTTGTTACTGTTGTTGCATTATTTATAACCTTAATAGCATAAGTTACTTTTTCATTTTGTTCAACATTTACTGGATGATTTTTCTTATATTCTTCTAATTCTTGATTATAAATTTTAACAGTATCTTCAACGTTACCATCGCTAACTTTTTTCTCTCCTGCTGCAGAATTTACTCTCTTCTCATAATCTGTTAAAATATGTGAAGATTTATTAGAAGCTCTTGTTTCTTTCGTAAAACGATTTGTATTATTTGTTTCTAATACAGTCTCATTGTATTTATAAATATACTTGTCAACATTGACATTGTAATTATTTAATTTTACCCAATCACTAGATTCCCAATCCGGTGTTTCTTTTGTTCCTTGACATTTTGGATCAATATGGTTAACAATCGGTCCATCATCATCAATTGTTCTAATATAATCAATATCATCATCAGAATTTTTTGGTGTATCATTACGAGTTATAATTCTTGCTTTATTCTCATAAACATCATTTTCACCTAATTCATTATTTGCTTTTATTTGTATTGTAATAGTTAATTCTGATGTAGATTCAGCATTAATCTCAATTGTTTTCTTTCTTAAATCTTCAATTGTATTAATTTTTTGATTTCCGATATAAGCACTTATAAATTTATAAACATCTTCACCTTCTGGTAAAATATCATCTACAATGACTTTTACACCAAATTTAGAAAAGTTTTCAACTATAATTTTATATGTTACCATATCATCAGTTTCTACATAAACTGGATTATTAAATTTATCAGTTTCTTCTAATAACTTTCTATTCTCGCCTTTACTAAATGTTGTATCTACTCCTCCAGTATTTGTAGTAGCATGAGTTACTTCATATACAAATTTATCAATTTCTAATTTTGTTATCAATGGTATTTCACCAATATAACATTCCACATTATGCTCATAAACTTGTGCATCAGAAACATACATTAACATTTGACAATCTTTTACTGTTTCTTGCTTAATATGCCATTGGAATGTCGCACAGTTTCTATGTCCACCACCATCGGCACTACCTTGATGCATATTACAACGAGTACCTTCGCCTTTTGGTCCATAACAAGCACCTATATGTGTATCTCCCCAATCAGGTCCATCACAACTAGTACCTTTATGTCCTGTAGCAGTATAACCTGTTTCTTTTCTACATGTATGTTTACCACCATCAAATCCATGTATACAATATGTTTTACCACAATCATGAGTTTTACCACAACTAGAAATAGAGTGTGTATGTTGAGTATAATCACAACATCCATTTAAGTTTGCACATGTTGATGTACCTGGATAGTGTGGACAAACTTGTGTAGAATAACATCCTGATCCATCACTTGAATCTCCAGTATGCTTATGATAACATCCATTAGCTGTAGTATGAGTATGTGCAGTTTCACCACAAGTTTTTTCTCCTGATGTCATATCACAACTCATTGACCCATCTGCAAGACGTTTACAATCTCCATCATGCCAATGGTAACAGCCATTTACGTGTGTATGTTCTGATTTTGTACAAATTAATGTACTAGGAGTTTTACCACATCCTAATGTGAAACAATTTTTCACATGATCATGATCACATTTACAATAATAATATACAGTTTCACTATCATTTACGTAATCTTGATTGCTGCTTCCATTACTCCATGTATTACCATGCATATGATATGGTGTACCACATTTCCAATGTGAACTACAACTTAATGTTATTTTATCTGTATATCTTGTACTTCCTGTTGATACGTCCCAACTTGTAGTAGAATCAGCACTTGAACCATATTGGCACCAACCTTTTCCACCACACCAGAAATCATGAGAATAAGCATTAACATCATAGTTACCCCATCCATAACCATACCAACAACTTGAAACATTGTGTTTATCTCCACTTGTATAATTTCCTTTTACACCGTTCCATGGTAACGCATCATGAATACAAGCATCTCCACCATATGAATTATCACAGTGATATGTTGTCTCTGTATTTCCATCAACAGTTCCATATGGCTCCCACCATAACTCATCATAGTAACCATCTAAATTACCACCATTACCATCTGCTGTGTGCCATTTATATTTAAACGAGATTTTTTCAACTTTTGTTGCTGTTTTACAGTCTTTAATTGGTAATAAAATATAAAATGTACTATCAGGTGTTGGATATTCATATCCATCAGCTTTAGTAGGAACACTATAATATTCACTTCCTGAAGCTGTACTTCCACCTTCAACAATAATATTATCACCTGTTAATATAAATTCATCAGGAATATTATCTAATTTTACTCTTGCTTCTACTATACCTGCTATAATACCTTTAAAGAATTCAATTTGTGTTTCACTTTTATTTTCTAACAATTCTTTGTTTGCTGGATTTTCAACACTTGATTGTCCAGAAAAGTTTTTTGCACTTGCTGTCCATCCTAAATCATACCCATTCATTTTAAATGGACCAATTTTATAATTGTCACCACTTATAACTGTACCTGTAGAATAAGTTACTTTATTTGAAGTACCACTTACATCTACACTAGCAGTTGTTTTACTAATTTGTGGTTTTACAGGATCTTTCAATTCATTTACTGCTTTTGCTGATGCATATAAATCTTTTGCTGCTTGAACAGTTTCAGCATCACAATAAGTTCTTGTTGTATCCCAAACATCATTTTTATATTTCCATACAGCCAATTGAGTTGGGTTATATGTATAATAATTTCTTAATGAATATGTAAAAATATAAGATTCTGTTGTATCAAAAGTTAATTCTTCATACCAATATCTTACTCTTACTGTTGTAAATATATAGAAGTCTTTCATAACGTATTTAAAGTCTGTACCCCACCAAACATCTGCTTCAGACATTGTTGAATGCACTAACTCAACACCATGTTTATCATAATCTTCTTTATATATATTTAATTTTTTTGCACATACTAAATCAGGACACCATTCAATATAATCTCTTACTTTTTCATCTCCTTTTTTAGTATATGTATTAGTATCTTCTGAAACGTGGAAACCATTAAAAACTCTTGATTGTAAACTTGGGAATGGTGTTCCAGATTCTCTACAAAAAACAGATGTATTTAATAGTAAAGTATGTAACCATCCTGCATATGTATCAATTTTAATAAAAGGACTTAATTTACTATCAATATATGATTGAATCTTGTTTTGTGGAATACCTGTATTCCCAGCTGCATTTTCATAAGTTTTTGTTTCTGCTTTACTTCCCCAATTTGCATAAATACTATAACCTCTATGCTCATGGATTTGAACTCTATCCATTGTTGTTACTGGAGTAGGTGTTGTTATTGCTTTAACAGAATTCAAATCAGTATTACTCAAAGCATGTACAGAAGGAGATCTGAACATGAAAATACCTATCAAAGCAACTACTAATGATATTAATATTAACGAAATTTTTAAATATTTATTTTTCATAATAATCTCCCCCCTTCTTATTTATAAACCTTTTTAATTTTTCCAGTTTTTATACCAGTTATAAGCACAACATTTGCAATTACAAATGCAAATAATACTAATATACTTATAACTCTACCAGTTCCAACAGTAATAATCATTTCTTGAGTAGCAACGTTATTTTCTTCGTTTTCATCTAAGGCTTTCTCTGTCTTAACTCCAGTAATTTCTACTTTATTACTGATTGTACCTGTATTATCTTCTGTCATTATTTTATTAAGAACTAATTTCAATTCTTTAGTCTCACCTGGTTTTAACACTGTATTATATAAAGTTTCATTATATAATACACCATCTTTACCTAATTGCCATCCAACATTATCTTTTTCATTAAAAGATAATGTTTTTGGTAAATAATCTTTGACAGTTTCAACAACGCCATTTACTGTACCTTCATTTTTAATAACAATACTATATTCCAATTTAATTTCTGTATTTTCTAATTCTTTAGATCTAATTTCTAATTTTGATATTTTAGTATTTTTATCATATTTTTCAACTTTTTCTTTACCATTTCTTATTACAGTAGATGTTGATATATATTTATTAACAGAAATATCAAAATTATCTCTTTTTTGAAGACCTAAATCTACCATTATGTCACGATCTACAACTTCTATATTGTCAGAAATTGCTCTTCCTTCTTCTTCTTCAACAGCATCAGAATTTATACTATCATCAATTCCAGATACTTTATATTGAGCAGCTATATATTCTTTTCCATCATAATCAAATCTAATTGTATATTTTCCAGATGGAATATCTGTCAATCTGTATCTACCAGTAGAATCTGTTAAAACAGATTTTATTTTATCTTCCCCTCTATATAAAGAAACTTGTATTTGATTTAATCTATCTTCTGATTTTTCTTTTGCATTATTTTTATTGTCATCTTTCCAAACTTCACCAGTTATTTTATATGATTTAGCTGTCTCAACATTTTCAGATTCTTCTGGTATAGTTTCGTCTTCAGATACATTTTCATTTTCTGTAGATGGTTGATTTGTTTCATCATTATTTGATGTATTATCATTATTTAACTCATCATCTACATTATTATTTTCGTTGTTTGTATTATTATTTGTATTATTATTTGTATTATTGTTTACATTATTATCAGAAGTTGGTTTGTCTTGATTTTCAATTACATCTTTTTCAAATGTATCTTCATCTTTAACTTCTTCATCATTGTCTTTAATTGTATTGTCTTCTCTAATTTGTTCTTTTTCATCATCAACTAATTCTCTATCTTCTTTATCTAAAATAGTTATAGATAGAGGTGTGACATTTATTTCACCAATATACTCTTCTGATAAATTTGTTTTTACTTCTACAATTCTATTTACCTCTTCTTCATCAAGAGGATATGCTTGTACTTTAACAATTAAGCTTGCTATATCATGAGCTTCTAACTCATATAATTTTGCTGTAATAATATTATTGTTTTCAGTATACTTAATTAATCTCTTTCCTTCACTAACAATATCTTTTATTTTTAATATTTCAGGAAGTTCCATCTCAAAATTAATTGTTTTTGATTTACCTTCTCCTCTATTAACAATATTTAATATAACCTCAAATTCGTCTGTTTCATTTACTGTATTATTTTTTGCATTTGATTCTTGAGTAATTGCTAATTCAGGACCTTTTATCGTACTAGCTAAAACATTACTATATTCTGTAGCAGCATCTCTAGCGTGTACAGTTGCAGAATTATAAATTTGAACTTCTCCGATATTTTTAGTTATTACACCACAATGTATAAAATATGTTGTTGACATTCCTGCTTCTAATGTTCCCACTGAAACAGATACTTTATTTTCTTCCTCATCAAAATCTACTTCATAATGAGTATCAGCTTGTTCTACTTTTAAGTACTTAACTTCTTTTGGTAAAACATCTTCAACAACAATATCATGCATATCTTGTTCACTAATGTTAACTATATCTACGATATATTTAAATTCTTCACCTGGATTTAAATCACCAACTCTATTGTATTCTTCTAACGAAATATCAAACTTAGACTCTTGTAATTCATTTCTAATT